>ERZ778027.1612-NODE-1612-length-35737-cov-12.231489_pt1 | contig 35737 bp, 36 predicted proteins | sample MGYA00375757_ERZ778027 | MGnify/ENA primary metagenome ERZ778027 (study PRJEB29350, sample SAMN05389817) | bioreactor metagenome | isolation source: Ammonium sulfate bioreactor | place: South Africa: University of Cape Town | collected 2014-02-18 ...
GTGTTTTTCTATTATCAATAAATATTTCTAATCCAATCCATCTAAATTTTGTGAGCCGATATACTAATGGTCGAACGATTGGCAACGGTAAAAGTGTTGCTTGGTTTGATAATGGAATCGCTGCTGTACTGATAAATTTATATACAATGAATTATGTTTGGACAGCATCACAAATATATTTATTTGATATTTATGAGACAGGATATGTATCGACAACAACACCACTATCTACTTTTCCGAATAGTTGTCAAGTATTACCATCGAGTTTTAGTTTAGTATTTTTGAACGTGGTTTCATCGTCATCATCATTAGCTTTATTAGATGATAAAGGAGATGTTCTAATTTTTACTCCTACTGGACCAGGATATTATCCACTTGTTAACGATACGGGGAAAATGCCATTTTTCACAGAAGCTGCTCCATGTACACCGGGCACTTATAAAAATGAAAGTGGAATTCATGCGTGTCATCTATGTCCGAACGGTACGAAGAATTCCGGCGATACAAGTACGTACTGTGTTTCATGCGAAGCAGATTCTTTTTGTCCACTTGGTTCTGTCGCAGATATACCGAAATCTGCATTAGAAAATGTATCCCAAGTTGTTGCCTATCCAAAATCTCCAGAAAGTACGATATTTGAAGAGATTCTTCTTCATAATATGTTTTCCATTCGATCGGGTCGTTGTCTTGCTCTATCACCATTATTTTGGGCATTGATTGTCGCAGGCCTATCATTGGTTATCATTCTTATTATGGAAATAGTCAAATTTTGTGCGAAACGTCGCGAAAGTAAAAAAAAAATACGTGCATTCATAAGAATATTAAAGCATGCAGATCTGATTGGCGAAGGTGAATTTTGGGTTGGTGGTTTGGCATCATTTTCAGTTATTGTTCTCGTTTGTTTTGCATATTCATTCAGTAGTGCATTTCTCAAACAATATCCGATCGAAACATCACCACCGTCCAATTTTGCTTGTGATACAACAATAAGAAATGCGAAATTCGATACCAATGCCGAATCATTGGCAATACCATTCACACACGAAGAACAAGAAATGTTCGATTTATTGGATGCACAAGTATTCGATTTGAATGTTGAGTTTATAAATACACTCATCGGATGTGATGCAGTATCGATTGACGCTTTAATTGGTTTGTCTTGGTCAACTAGACGTTGGTTAGAATGTAATAATACAGGAGCAATACTTAAACTATCTGTTGAACTTCCGTATCAACAAGTTTCTGTACGATTCTTATTGCAAGATATGAAAACAATCGGAGCATTACGAATCGGATTGTCAGGTCACGGACATGAAGATGAACATTATTCATTGAAGGACTTGGATTTTTATCAATCATTTTCAAAAAATGGTTATCTTCTCTCACAGACATTACCTGTATCGATGATATTGACTAAAGTTATTAATGAAACACATGCTCTAGTCGGTGAAGAATTAGATTATGATGGTATTTATGCACCAACATTTGCTGTTGATGCAAATAGTTTATTCGTTTCCAATGATCAATATGTTCGTTCTGATTTAACAATGACAACGTTAACAGTTGTAATCAGTGAAACACCTTACTATGTTAAAAATGTACAACAACCTATTGCACGACAACCTGAAATTGTCTTTCGTAATTTATTATTTACTGTTGTTTGTTTGGAAATATTTGGTCTCGTATTTTTAATTTATATTCTTATTTTGAAACCAATTTATAGATTAATATGTCGACGATATCATTCGAATACAAGTTTGAATGAATCAATTGACAATTCGGTGAAGGATGTTCGTCCGATGACTAGTTTTTGAGTTATTTTCTTACAACTGTTTTCATGTCTATCGTTTTTCTACATAGAGAAAACAACATATATTTTGATTGTTTCGTGACAATTAGTGGCAAGTAGCTTGAAAGACTAAATAAATGTTTGTTTTCAATTTGTTACGATTGGATGTATATTGTCGATATAATTGAAAAAGAGATATATTCAAGAGCGAGAATTGAATTTTCATAGATCTCTTTGATAATCTAACAGCTACTCAGTTAATTTATACGTACAATAAATTCGTATTCCATGTCATTAATCGTTTCTCTATATCTGAGATCTGTTTTTTTATTGAATTTCAAAATGGAATTTGACGACTAAGATTTGAAAGAGTCGTTATGAGTTTTAGCAAAAAAATAAAATTCGATGTTTATCTTCGTATATGTACAATATCAATGACTCACAATGAATTATTTTATTAAATAATTCGTAATCAAAAAAAGTCAACAACAACACAGAAACAGAAACATCTTATCTTTGTAACCAAAACTGAATCCAATCTTTCGAAGCACTGATATATTCACGTTGACAGTTTTTCTAAAAGTGTATCATTCAATGTTGGATACGGGCTTTCAAAACAAATTGTCAATGTTTCCAATTGATTCATATTCCGACATATTTCATAAATATTTGAAACAAAATTACTATCATCAATTGATTTATCATTTAATATTTTATATTGAACAATAAGAATATGGCGTAATGTTGATGATACACCTTGATCACTTCAAGAGATGAAAAACGATTGATTGTTCCACATGAAATCATCGATCTGATCTCATATATTGAGCAGAAAATAAACAAAGAAAATAGATTTATTATCACATGAAAAGGAAAAGTAAAGGTGCAAACGCACCACGAGTGCGTTTATAGTCGCTAGTTGCTTGAAAGACTAAATAAATATTTTTGTTTTCAATTCGTTACGAATGAATGAATATGTCGATGTAATTAACAAAAAAACATATATTCGAGAACGAAATGTCAATGACAAACTTGTTGACAAATTTTCATAATTCAATCTTGGGCAATGAGAATTTCGAAACGACGACCGTCGTTTGGCTTGATAATCATTTATTCAATTCGAAAATACGAGATATCGATCAAGAAAACATTCGAAAAGCTATAAATCAAATAAAAATATTCATCGATTCAGAAGAATGTCAAAGATATGTTGAAAATCTATTTCATGATGATCAAATCATTTTGATCACTACAGGTCGATTAGGTAAAGATTTCATTCCACTTATTCATCATCGTCGACAAATTGTCTCAATTTACATCTTTTGTATGGATCCTAAGCGACACGAAACATGGACACAACAATACATGAAAGTAAAAATAACAACGATAGAAATCGAACAACTCTTTTAGTTCGCAATATTTAGATCAAAGGATTGTATACAAATTTGGATAATCTTATTCGAAATTTATCAGAAGACCAACGAAAACGTCTTCATGCAAAAGTTGATGAACCACTTTCGATAAGTATTTTCACTACTCGAACTAATGTTGATCAATCAACAACAAAATTAAATTTCAAATTTATCTATCACAATCTATTTCTCGAGTCTCTTCTCCGTATGAAACCAACAAATAAAGATAAACACGAACTAATGATTCGTTGCTATGAACTATACAAAAACAATCCATCGGAATTAGCTGTTGTTCACGAATTCGATCATGAATATCAATCGAATAAAGCACTTTGGTGGTACACAAGAGAAACATTTCTCTTTCGTTTATTAAATAAAGGTCTTCGAACACAAAATATCGATCTTTTATTTTGTTTTCGATTCTTTCTTTCGGACTTACAAAAACAAATCGAAGACCATCAATGTCAACAACGTATGGAAATCTATCGTGCACAATTGATGTCAATTGAAGAATTAAATGAATTGAAAAATTCTATTGGAGAATATATTTCGATAAATTCGTTTTTTTCAACAAGTCGAGATAGAAATTATGCATTGTTTCTTTTGGGCGATCTCAAATCGGTTTATGACGATTTTCATCAAAAGGTTTTATTTCAAATCGATGCTGATCCGACACATGCTGGTGTCAAAGCATTTGCTGATATTTCAGTGGAAAGTGATTTTAAAAATGAATGCGAAGTTTTGATTATGTTAGGAGCGGTTTTTCGATTGGAAAATATTTATTCAACTGAGCAAAATATTTGGATTATTGATTTGACATTAACAAATTGTGATGATTGTCAATTAAAAAATCCTATTGATCCGACTAAAGATATTGATTTGTTTACTTTTGGTAAATTATTACATCAAATGAATAAATTCGATGAAGCAGAAAAATATTTTCGACGGCTATTAAAAGAATTCGCCAATGATGTCAATCAAACAAGTTTATGTTATTATCATATCGGTCGAGTTTACTCCAGCCGAAGAAAACCGAAAGATGCTATTATTTGGTATGATAAAACATTGAAAACAATGATGGAATTTGGAGATTTTGACAAATTGAATCTTGCTGATTGTTATAATAGCATAGGAAATATTCATCGAAGACAAGAGAACTATCGAGTAGCTTTACAATTCTATGAAAAAGCTTTGCAAATTTGGAAAGAAGAATATGGTGATGATCATTTGAAAATTGCTATGTGTTTGATAAATATCGGTGTTATTTATGATTTTGAAGAACATTATGATCAAGCATTGGAATGCTTGGAAAAAGCTTTGTTAATTAAAGAAAAATATCAAGAAAATAATCAATCGGATATAGCAATACTTTATAATAATATTGGATTAGTTCATCAACATGCTCGTCGTTTTGATTTAGCTTTAGAAAATTTTCAACAAGCATTGAATATCTATCAAACATTGTCTCACGAACAAAATCAAGATTATGCAATAACATTGGAATATATTGGACATGTTCTCGAACAAATGGAACATTGGACAAATGCGTTGAGTTCGTTGAAAGAAGCAGCTAGTATCTATCGTCAAGTCTTGTCATCTGAACATCCGAAAGTCACTGAACTCGAACAAGATATTCAACATATTTCTGTTCTAATCAATAAACACACTACTTCAGAATAGAATTATTGACTAATTTGCATGTCCTATGACAATATTTACTTTTTTATTCGTCATTCTGTTAAACTGTATACTTAGCAAATGTTTGAGTCATCATCCTATAAAAACACATTATCATAAGATCAAAAATAAAAATAAAAATGAGACGACCATTTGCTTCGTATATAGTTAACGAAGTCGAATTAACACAATATGAAAAGGAACAGATTTTGCTCTATGTATTCGTATTATTTATTGGTCTTCCATTGACAATTTTTTTTCTTAGTATTTTTTTATTTTGGTTAACTAAACGACGAATTTTCAAAAAGATTATCAAATGGTGTCTTGTGATTTTTACTCGTGGTATTATTGAACAAATATTTCTTAGTGCAATTCAATATATTAAAAATAATAAAAATGAAACTATTTCAACAGAATTACTCAAAGATGAAAAATTACATCGAATGAAAGGTACAATATTCACAAGAACAAGTGCAAGACGTATTAAAAAATCAGCTGCATTATTATATCCATTTCAAGCTTATATTCTAATACTCGTACTTATGGATCAATTATTTTTAATAACTTCTTCGACTGAAACATGTGAAACACATAAACAAATATTAAACGATAAAGAATCGATCGTTCCTCTATGTGTGATTAGATTGAAATCCATTCCCAATATTCCTGCAGCTGATTTTTTCAATCCAATCAATGCTTTTCGTCAGGTTCCTGGTACTTTCAATTTAGATGTTTTAAAAACATGCGAGAATGCAAGTATATCACAAAATGACACTCTATGGAAAGAATATCATATTCAATGTGTAAGACATTTCCTTCGTTGGAATAATATTATCAATACTCTAACGAATGTTCTTCAATGGCAGCAAATAACTGTATTTATTGTCAAGTCAATTCTTCATTTTACATTCGATTGGCAAAATTCATTTGGACATTCGAATTGGTGGTTAGCCCGATCGAGATTATGTCGTTTGTTTATTCTTATCTTGCTTTCAATTCTATGGACTGCAGCTTTTATTTTGTATACATTGATCGTCATTGCTTTCAATAACAATCTACATGCATCTCAAGTATTTATTTCATATCAAACAAGTGCGATTCTTCTTATTCCAATGTTTATTATACCATTATTATTCTATAATGCATTGACAATATTTCATTGGGCTATACGAACTATTCGTCGAAAGAAATGTGAACAAGAAGTATCGGCAACATTTGATAAACATCGAAAGATTTTGATCTATGCTGAAAATGATCAAAATTTCTCCGTATAATATTATGATTTTAATTGTATTTTTTATTGAATAATTTATTTAGTCTATTGCATGAAAATTTTAAATGTAAAAACAACGAAGTAACATTGAATTCATTGAAATTTAATGTTGAAAAATGACAGCTTTAAGATTAGCATCCGATCCCATCTGAAGTAGTTCTCCTGATACCATTTTCAACTGGACTTCCCATCGAATCAATTCATAGCATTGCCGAGTTAAATGATATTCAAATTTCGAACGTAATGTGTAATAATCATGTGCAACAATATCGGATAATCTGTAGCTTTTGCTTTGAGATAATTTAGTTATGCATTTATCGTACATTGATTTAATATCCTGTTTCATAAGATTAATCTCTTGAGACATTTTACGTTTTCCGAATTTTTCTATTTCACGTGTTAATTTTTCATTGAAATGTTTGTATAGAAGTTCGTCAACGTTATGATGTGAACGTATTTTTTCAGTTAATTCCTTTGAAATTTGATGTGGAGAACGACTTAGTCGAAGACGATGTCGGAAAATAATCAGATCATCCAATGGCCAACATAAAAGGTGATGCAGATGAACCAGAACTTCGTCGATTTGCTCTTCAATCATAACAAAATGAAACTGAGATTCGACCGTTTGAATAAATTGTGTGATTTGATTTTGATCGTTGACATGCTGCTTATCAAAGCCAAGTTCAATCGACATTAGATTTTGTTGAAAACCGTGCATTAAACTACTTAAAGGATCAACCAAGAATATTTCTAACTGTTCCAGTAACAATGATTTATCTTGATTTAATCCTTTGTGTCTAGTTTTCTGGAAATACCAATCTGTTAACGAAACAGTATCGGTCAAATCAGTTAGAAAGATAGTATCTGCTGGTAAAATTGATTTCATTGTTTCGTAATTCTGTTTGACAGCTGCTATCGGAATGTCAGTTCGAGTAGAAAATAAAGTTTCACTATGATGATTTGGATTCAATGGCAATGATTTCTTGAGCGAATGTTTAGTTTTTAGTTCTGCGTAATATTCTTCCATATCAACTAGAATAATGGCAAGATCATCTCGATCGCCGTAGTGAAAAAACAGATTTTGAACGCCTGTAGAACTTGAATCATGTCCTTTGATGAATAAAACATTGCGTTTTGGTTGACAGGTATCATCAGGAAAGATCTTGAATTCATCTTCGTTTTGGCTAGCAATAAATTCTTCAAATGAGAGTAAACCTGATGTGTTCGACGAATTTTTACTAGAACTTCTAAAAAAATCATCGGTTTAAATAAGAATTACAAAACAAATAAACTATTACTTGACGTTAGTTAGTCGAATATAGTATGTTACACTAATCAACGTAAACGCTGGTAGAATTATAACTAACCAAATTAATAGTTGTTTATTTTTTACCAGAAATCCCATGTTTAAACTGACTTTAATATGTCACACCTATGGAAAGAAAATAAATTGAATTGACTAAAAATTTTCGTAAAAATGGAAGAACATCGATTTTCACTTCCTTAATGAGCGATTACGCATAGTTATTTTTTTCTCCGTTCGAAAAACAAACGAATATGCCTCATAGCACACACGCACGCACATAAGCAAATGCTAAAATGCAAGATCAAGGTTTCATTGACACGTGCTTTTCGTAACCAGTGATCTGCATCCAGTACAACAAATCAAGTATAGACATCTATTCGAATTCGAATTTTATTTGAAATAATATCATTATGAAAATATACATTGAATTTAGAGCATAGAAAAAATTAATTCGTTGAGCGATTATTTTCAATTAATTTTGCGTTTACTTGCTGTTCGGCCAAGTTGTTTTTTTAACTTTCGATATTCATTCTGTTGATATTCTGCTAATGACATGTCTATGACAATGCCGTTTTGTTCGATATATTTCTGAATTTCATTGAGATTTATTAATAAATGTGATTGTTGATTTAATACAATTTGATCATCTTGTTGTTGATAGAATTGAATCAAACGAAGATAATCAATTTCATGGACTTGAGCGGTTACAGCACGGCGACGAAGACTGGATAAGGCTCGTGCTGATGGCTGGAGAATAGCATTGATCGAATCGAGTAGAATAAAATCGTGTTTACCAAGACTAATAAATGGAATCGAATGCGAACGGTAGAGAGCAATGCCACCAACTTGAGCCAAGACACTATAGAAAAAACATGTTTAAAATAAAAAATAAGAAAGATTTTTATATTTGTTTCTCTATACGTTTTATAACTTTTGTTAACATCACGTTGATTATTAAGTAATTTAATATAAACAACTTTTGACATTCCACAGATGACATGAGAAAGATTGATGAGATGTAGATTATGATTTAATTTAAAATCAATGGATGATGATGAAGACACGATTCTTTCGAACGTTTCAATATCATTTACATTTGCTTTTATAGTTAAATCAATGAGAAATGCTTGTTCATGCTCATTAAACAGATTACAATCGATTAAAACTTCGTAAGGTAGATAGCGTATTTGTTGAGATTTAATTATATAAGGAACACAAATGTTATTTATTTGTACCCAATGATTTTTCGATGAGATTGATAGGGAAGGTTCATCAAGCGATTGTTGTTGCTCTTGTCGAGTTATCATGCTTTTCTTATCAATTTTATTTGACTTTATTGGATCAACATTTTCTATATTTGAATTTTTAGTTGGCATTGTCAATAATGATGTACCAATAGGTATAGTTGGAACGATCGAAGGAGAATTATGTGAAGTTGATCGAGTGTGAATATCAGTTTTTGAAATTTGTTGTGCTCGTTCAATAAAATCAAGAACATCTTCCCAATCGACTAGTTGATCGACTAAATCGAATTCATAAATCAAATGTTCAAATAAAAACCCTTTGTTTCTCTATTTCTTACGACCACCGATTATTGGAAAAGTCAAAGTTCCATTTAAATGCCATGAGAAAATGTGATGCATCAATTTAACCTCATTTTCAGTCATTGAATAAGCTTGGGCAATTGGTTGAATACTTGCAAATGACATTTTTGCTAATCGTTGCCAGAGAGAAGAATTTGCAAGAACTCTTTCAATATATCGTTTAACAACAAATCGTCGATCAGATCTAGAGAATTTTGTTTTATTTTTATTTCCGAACTCAATTCTATACTCAAAGCATAACTCATTATTACCGATATAAAACGACAATCATTTGATTATCCCATTCTTCCCAAGAAAATTGTTGTAAATATGAAGACGATTTATTTGTATTCATCTGAAAAATTTCTTCATTTCTAAGAATTCATTCTATTGAGTATTAGTTTATGCAAACAAACAAAATATTAGTGTACACAAGAAGAAAAAAAAAGCAAATCAAATTATTTGTGGAATGGTCTCTTGTAATCATGAATATATCAGACATGAATTGAGTCGTCTTTTGTAGTGGCTTGTTGAGGTATAAGACTTTCACGATTCTAGAAAAGCAAATATTCAAATAGAACTAAACAAGATCGTTCTCATACTTCATAAGTCCAAAAACTACCAATATCAATGAGAATTGAAAGAACAAGTCCGCCTTGAGCACTAAAAACAGATCATTCTCATGAATTTCGATGAATTCATTCAAAAACAAACAAACAAACAAACCAATTAATCAGATCTTTTAATGTAATATGTTCCGAAATGGCTGGTTTAACCATGTCAAATATTTCATTTTGAACATTATTGAATGGTGGTATATCTGCTAATGGTCTTGTCGATAACATTTGTACCATTCCCTATGTATCGAACATGATTTCAAAGTCAATTTTCGATGAATATCTTTTTACTCGATAGAAAAAGTTCAAATCACCCGGATGAAGATAACCTTTATTATCAATATCCATGATTTGAAAAAGATAACGAAGACCTTGTGGTGTATTTCGATTTTCTAATGCGAGAACAAAATCTAAGTAAGATTTGTAGTCCATTTCTCCACCATAGGTTAAACATTCTTGAAAAACACGAGTAATAAACACAGGTGTTAATGTATTTGAACCATAACTAAAGTTCAATCAAAGACAAGAATTTTTATTTTTCACAAAGAACAATGTTTGGTTCTACTACCGAGCCAATTCATCTCGTGATAATAAACCATTGTGATCTTTGTCGAGTTGTAAATATCTTGTATAGATTTTCGAAGCTGATTGACAAGAAAACCAATTTTGTTCGAGATCATCAATGTCAGCATCTTCTTCACGTAACTAAATCGAAAGCGAATAGAGAGAGAGAGAGAGAGAGTTTATTCAATCGAAGGCAATTTTCGTTTCTACTTCAAGTAATTTATCGAGATAACCACTGCAAAGTATGTCAGGTATCGCAATACGTCCCGTACGTAATGGATCGAGGAAGAAAAAGAATTTTCGTACAGCCGTACAAACATAAAATTTATGAAATGTTTCTTGTAATTGTGCTAATTGTCGCATTGTTGGAATTAATTCATACAAATAATCTTCTAAGTCCTTAACAACACAAAGAAAAGAACGTCTGTGTGAAAACAAAAACAGAATCATTGAAAACTCTACCGATTCTCTAAGATATCCTTGTCCGAGACTATCATACAGTGATAGACCCATACGTGAATGATGATACCAAATTTTTCGCATTGTGTATTGATAAAGATCGAGTATACGCACACGACCATAAGGATCATTTTGATAGAGATCAGCAAAGAGCGTTGGCGGAAAAAGCTTTCTATATATTGAGAAACAAAGAAAAACATCTAACAAAGAATAGATTTTCGAAGCAGTTTTACGCGATAGCTGGACTCGCTTTGTTAACAACTTGCATAAAATCATCGTAGTTTATTTTAGGTGTTTCAGGATCAAGTGGTGGCGAAGCATGTTCTTCTAATAAAGTTAATAGTGACTGAAAAAAATACAAAATCAACGATTAAATCTATCAACGAGTTTATTTGATATACAAATTACATTTGCTTCATCACTGCTAATTATTTCTTGGCTTTTACGATGGATAAATAAAGCACGTGCTTCATCACGTAATTTTCTTCCAAGTGGATCATTTGGAATCTATGATTTCAAACGAAACGAAAATCAATCCGTCAATCAATCAAATACCAACATACATGCTCATAAAATTGTGGAATTGTTGGTAAATGTTGTTGAGAATAAGCTTTAGTTACATCTCGTTGTGTATCTAGTTTTCTATTACCAATTGTTTCATTCTGATGAAGATTTTCACGTTCTTCTTTTAAATATTTTGTAAATAATTCGAGTTCTAAAAATCAACGATTAAAATATTCGATATTGTTGTTGGTTTTGTTTTTATGAATTTTACCATCTTCCTGATTGATTTTCGATGGTTTTTTGAGATCATTTCGTAGATTCTGAATAATTTTATCCATCTAAAATGTTCAAAAAAATCGATAATAAATTTGTCGAATCATTTTCGTTAGAAGAAAACAAAGAAGTACGAAAAGAATAAACGCTAAATTGAAACAAATAATAATTAAATGACGTCGTCCGTACAACCATTGTTTCACTTCGGACCACGATGCCCAAAGAAGCCAACAAACAACATTCGAAAAACTGTACGGTGTTTTCGTCATCAACCAAATCGTCAATTGATTAAACCAACCGGGTGTACAAAACCGATCGCCACGCAGACAAGCCTCGACAATTTGTTTAGCAACTTGTTCAGCTGTTAGAGTTACAAATGGTAAACGAAAGACAATCGATTGATCATGATGATCGAATTGAGTATTTAATGTGGGTCCTGGCGTGGCTAAAAGAAGTGAAATTTTGGAATTTCCATCATTGATTTGATCGAATTCATAGGCTAATGCACTGGTTAATTGCGTGAGATAGGCTTTTGTTGAAGCGTAGACTGCAGCACGTGGTGATGAAATGTAAGATATTTCACTGGATATATTCACGATTCGTGATGGTCGATCGAGCATTTTCGGTGCATAATAACGCATAAGATATGTTGGCACACGAATATGAAGTGCGATCATTTGATCGAATATTTGATCGTGAATTTCTGTTTCGAGAAATGCTTTCGTATAGCCAATGCCTGCATTATTGATGATAATATCGAGATGAATATCTTTCAATGAATCAATTCGTTGAATTAGACTCTCGATTGCATTTGTTTGTGTTAAATCTTGTACAATAACATGAACACGAATATTTTCATTCGAAGATCGAAGTTGATCAGCTAGATTATTCAATTTTGTTTCAGATCGAGCGACCATAATCAAATTGAAATTCTGTCGAACTAACTGTCGACATATTTGTTCGCCTATTCCACTCGATGCACCGGTGACAAGTGCGTAAGACGAACGATTAGCAACTAATGGTAAACTATTTCGTTGTCGTTTCGACGCAAATAAATAACCGATTAACATAAACAACAGATATGTTAAAATATAAAATTTACTCAAAAGACCAAGATAATTCGCCGGTATACAATACAAAGACACCAGAATACCAATAGTAATTAATGGCGACGATGGCCATAGAAATGAAGTCATATCTACAAATATCAATATGAATTCAAATTCTTTCTTTCAATAAACAACAAAAATATATGTATATAGAAGTAGTAAATGACAACAGAAAATTGCTTTTTTTTGTTATTGATGTACAGTGAGATTTGGATGACGAGTTCGGATGAATGTGATTGTTACACAATCGATATCTGAATTACCGGTTAGATCGAGGAGAAGTAAATTATTCTGATAAAGAACAAAACTCGATAGAATGCGTTCGAAATTTGAAAAATTGAATTTTACCATTGATTTCTCTTCGAATAATTTTCTTATTCCATTGGAAGTTAGTTTATTTTTCGAAAGATTCAGAGATTTTAGATGATCAAGTGATAATTTGCTCAATTGTTCAAATATACCGTCAGTGAGATTATTTTCTATTGAAAGAATAACAAAAAGAAATGTTTTTTCTTTGTTTCGAAAGATTTTACCAGCTAAATTTATCGAATAAATGAACATGAAATGTTCGAATACTTGCAGAATACATTTTGCTTGATCTAGTCTCAAACTAAACCGTTGAAGGGAGAGTTCAAATTTTTCGAAAAAAGTTTTCAATGCTGATCGAATATTTGAATAAGCAGCTAAATATAAATCCACACTCTTTTTTTTATAGAAAACTAAACTCTTGTTGGATTTTACCGATTTTATTCGCTTTACATAGTTGTTCGTAGGTAAGAACTGGATCTTTTTCGATATACGTGGCTTTAATCTGCAATTGCAATGAAATTGAAAGCAAATATTCAGAAATACGATGATTTTTTTACGTCAGTTTCATCGGCTGGGATAGCTAATTGGATCGTATCACCTTCGGACATGCCTAATTCCCAATCTTGTCGATCGTAGAGTGTTACTGAACATGCATAAATATTGTAATTATCATGCAAACGTTTGAGAACTTGATATCGAAGGTTAGTTAGTGTATCCGATGGTGACCTGAAACGGAAAATAAACAAAAAAAATATTTCGTTTTTTTTTATCGTTTTTATTTACATTGGTATTCGAAGTTTTTTATCATCGGTTGTTCGTTGATTTGAACTGGCTAGACATCGAATAATTCTTGTCGTTGTATCATGAGATATCGAAGGTGGATGAACAAGAATCGTCGTTGTTGATGTTGTTGTAACTGTATTCGTCGATGAAGTTGATGATGGACGTCGAGATCTGACTGCTGAAATGGGCGTCATGATTTGCAAAACAGGTGACAGAGATGGAGTTGGATTGGATGGCGCAGGATTTGGAGGTTTTAGTGGAGAAAATATATCTAAATCATCGAAATTGACGATATCGGGATCGTTTGATGTTGATGAAGGAACTGGTAACGAAGGAGATTGAGGAACGATGGCAGAAGATGAAATTGGTTCATTGGTTGTTCGTTGTCGTTTTCGTACGGGCGTATGTGAAGATGAAACAGATGGCGAACGTGAACGTTGCTTTCGAACTTGAGCTGGTTTTGATGGGACAACTTTTTCAATCGGTGTAGTATCATCGACAAGCCAACCTTTTTCATTGTTATTAGTTCGTTCGTATTCAGCATCGGAAACGAACGGAGTTAATTTCGATTTTTTCTTCTTTAAAGGCGACTGAAACGAGACAAAAAAAACATCAATGATCCGTTTTTGTTTAATGAATATTTATTTTTATACTTTTTTCTTGGATTCGACATCATCATCGGTTCGTATTCCGCGTCGAATATTATTCATAATACTTTTATATTGTGGTCGTTGATTGACTTTGTCTTCGAGAACATCATCAACACTATCATTACTATTCGAATTATGTTCACCTGTGAATGTTCTATCAAAAATAAAATCTCGAATTTCTATTCTCCATCGGTAAAATCATTTTCTTACGTTTCCTCATCGTCGTCTGATTCATTGCCGAAATCACTGCGAACAACCCGTTGAGTACAATAAGTTGGTTCATCCTCTAAATTTCAATCATAATTTGTCTCCTTTTGTTTTTCTCTCAAACAATTCTCGTACTTCTCATCGTTGCCAATAATAATTCTTTCAATCGCATAAATCTTCGTCGATCTTCTGACGACATATTTTCATCGTACAATGTCAAATAATCCACAGCTGTATAGCCCTACAACAAATCGAAATTCTTTCAAACTCTTCTCAAACACAAAAACGCAAACAAACAAACATTATTCGTTCGAATACTCGTCTTTGCTCCATAAGAAAGCAGGATCTCAATAATATCCAATCTTCCGCTATTACAAGCATCGACCAGAGCAGTGATTCCGTTCGTTGCTTTCACGTTGATATTCGCTTTGCAATCGAGAAGATATCGAACGATGTCAACATGTCCATGATTAGCTGCCTCGTGTAACGGTGTCCAACCGTGATTATCTTGCAGATTGAGATCATCCTAAATACGAGAATTGTTGAGGTAATGAATGCTCGTTTGTTCGTTGGTCTTACGCCTTCGGATACGAATTGTTTGACTTTTTTTAAGCCGGTTTTTTCTTTACACGCTAAATGTAAACGACTTTCTCCATAACAATTTCTCCAGACTTTTTTCCTCTATATATTGAGAAAAATAAGAAGAAAAAAAATAACATTCGTCATGTTTATTTACCTGCCGTGCTTTTCCACGTATTGTCGAATCTAATTCGTTTTCTTCATCGTTTTCATCGTCTTCATTTTCAGTTTCATCAGAAAGCGTTGCCAAAACTGCATCATCATCTCCACTTTCATTTTCTTTCTCATCTTCGTCTTCTTCATCTTCATCATCATTCGATTGTAATGAATCGGTTATTTCACTATTACTACGTTCAGCTCGACGTAGAATTTCACTATAATTCTCTTCGGTTATTGGCGGTTGAATATTCGCCATGAATTCTTCGAGATCATCATCTAATTGAATAGACGAATCGCGTATTTTCATTGCAAAAACCAATGCAACTGCCATTCTCTATTCAAAAGAGAAAAAAAAAGCAACAATAAATCAACGATAAAACAAATCGATCCTACAATTAAACTTCGATCATTTGTTGATCTTGCAATAGTTAAAACTCGTTTGAACGTTGTTTTTCGTACATCGACATCAACTTTCAAACGATATTCACCTTTGATTATTTCACAAAGTGAATATCCTTGCTAAAAATCCAGACAACAGATAACTACAAACAGTTAAGTTTCGATTAAACAAATACTTCGACATCAGCTCGAGATCCTAGACCAATTCGACAGCTCATTTCTCGTCGAAAATAATCGATACTTTCTTGCCATTGTTGTAGATCTTGGCATATACTGCCAAGAGATGAATAGATAATCGCCATTTCACTTTCATCGAGATTTAATTCTTGAGCATGTTTCAACTGAATACAAGAGAAAATTGATAAAAGAAAAAAAAACTATTTTTCGAGATAGATTTTACTTGTTTTAGATAGTATGCTTTGCTTTTTTCGTTACGTTTTAAATGCGAATATGTATCGGCACATTTCTCTGCTAGACGCATTTTTTTTCTCAGATCATTTTCTTTTTCATATTGATCTTCGAGACCAGTGAGAAGTCTTTGAACTAAATATTTAAAAAAAAACTCTCGAGAATCAATTCAATTTTTTAAATAATAACAGACCATCAGCTAGATCTCGAGTTGCTTTCTCTTTGATCGGATCTTTTTTTCTAAATCGATAGATTTTCAATAGATAACTCTTTGCACCTTGATAATCATCAAACAGAAGAAGTGCCTTGAATTCAAAACAAAAAAAGGAAAACATCAACATTGAAAACCAAAGTCCGATATATTCTACTTGTGCGATATCGTGTAAACACGACAAATATTCACTTGTATTCTTCGCTAATTGTGCATATCGAACAGCTTGTTCCATTGTAGCGATAATTTCCTTTTTATATTGCAAAAAATTTGGTACACTTAAATAAAATGTTGATACCGATGAGTGCAGTCGTGCTAATTCTTCATGCAATTGATGTTTCCTACAAAACAACAACAATTCTCAAAGTAAATCTTCGTTGTGTTTATTTACTTGGCAAGTTCAATGGCACTTTTTATATATTGACTTAAAGCTTTGAGACTCGAACCAGATTTATCACCGGTTGTATATTTTTCACTCATAGCATTAGCTAAACAAAAATCTCTTTCGATAATTTACCAAAACATTGCATATCTATCTGTACCAATATTGATATAAGCTCGAACACGCTTCAATGCTAAATCTTGTTGACGTTTTTCCAAATCTTTCAATTTAAAATTGTGCTTATTTTTCATATCAATTTTTAATTGATAATCAAGTTTTTCAATCATCAAAAGACTATTTTTCGCTGCATCTAAACTTCGTCGACATATTTCACGTGGAAATTGATCGCGTTCAGCATCGTGCAAAACATCATCTTGCAAATAACTCAACCAAACCCAATAGGTATGTGCCAAACACGTATAAGCCTGTTCGGTACGTTCATCATCAACATATTCTTGAGATGTTTTCAAGAAATTTAAATGATGTTTTTCACTGGTAGCAAATTCATTCTTCGAGAAGTAACATTCGCCAATAAAACGATGACAATAGAGAATGTCTTCGCGTAGATCAGCTGATTGAGCTTCACGTAATTCGAGAGAGAAATATTTGATTGCATCATCGAAATTTCCTTTTGAAAAAGAAGAAGACATTCGATTGAGGATTTAAAAGAATGAATTACCAATCGAACGACAAGCTTCAGCTGCTTCGTGATAAATATCGACTTTTTCTCGAGGTTTTCGTAGAGTTGAATGTCGAGCTCGTTCAGCTTCTTTGATAAGTTCTGTAAGCGAAATTAGTTTTAGATTTCAGTTTTAATAATAGAAAAAACGATATACTTTGAACTCGTTTTTCATCCATTTGGTTGATTATTCATCTGAAATATAAACAAAACTAGATAAATACCGTCATCTAACTTATCATTATCTGAATTCGAAATAAAAACAACTATTCAATTTCTTTAATTATTTGATAATTTGTTAGCAAACGAAATAATTGTAATAAATTATCTTTCGTTATTGGTTTTTCGAGATTATCTTGATCTAAAACGATTCTAACGATGAAATCTATCTTTTGAACGAATGATTTACCCGTGATAGTTTGTCCTTGATCAATTTTTTGTTCGATTATTCGCCTTTATTCGAAAAAGAAAATGATGACAAGTTTATTTAACCTTCAAATTTGAGTCCATTACCATTGATGACCGTCGAAAATTTCTCGAGTATTTCGAATATCATTTTTTAATGGTTGATCTTGATATTTGATAGAAGAGTCATTAATCGAAAGATTCATTTCGAAAAAATGTTGTTCACACAAACTATTTGTATAGGACGCAGGTTGATGAGATGGCAACGATCGATGACAATTCGATTTTGCACAATGAGATGTATTTGAATTTGTAGATGATCGTTTTTGTGTCATTTTAATTACTGATTAATCGAAATACTATGGTTGCGATCGTTATGTTAAACAATAGGATTGTCATTTCTTCGTTCGCGAGAATTCAATTGGCTCAACTTTTCTAACAAATGAACATACGCAGTAGAAGATAGATGGAGGGTGTATGTTCTGAATCATTGAGAGAGAGTGAAAGAAAGAAATTGTTTCTTTTCATTTGTTCGTTTTAATCAAATACAGATATGTATTTTCGAATTTATCACATGAAAAGAAGAAGAAAAAAAAATCTTGAAAAGATTTGTTTATTGAGTAAATGTTTGTTGAGATGAATATGATTCGTAGCTGCTACCGCCGCCAACGCCATATGCATTAGCATTATCACCCAAACCAAAACTTCCGACTGATGTTTCGAAACCTGCACCAGCACCGTATTCACCAACAGCTCCACTAGTGCTGTATGAAGATTCATAGCTGCTCGATGAAACTCCACCGGCACCGCCTAATGAAGCAAACTCTCCACTGACACCATAACCTGCACCACCGGCACTACCTGATTGATAACTTTCGTAGCTTGAACTTTGATAATTTGATGTCGAACCTCCGGGTGGTGACTAAATAGAAGAAATTCATTTAAGAACAAACAAGACCAATTGCGATTTTTCAAGGTTAGAAAATGATGAAAAAATCGAACGTACGAGATCTTCAGTAACACCAGCTTGACGAGCATGTGCAACGAGTGTGTGAGAATCTTCTAATTGAGTTCCATAACGTGTTAAATATTCGTTTGGATCAGCTCGTTGAACACCTAAATTTTCGAATCGACGAACAACTTTTGCCTTGGGCGGCTCGTAACTATAATTAGAATAGTAATTATTCTACACTTCATTCTGTTTATCAAGGTTTCAGACATACTAAATGATAATATTACGTGGTTTTTGGACCACTGGCGGTGGAGCACGTTGAACAATAACTTGACGTTTTTGTTGTTGTCGATAGGGTAACCAACGTTCAACAATAAGATCTCGTGGTTTAGGTGGTAGAGGTGGTAAACGTTCGATGATAACCGAACGTGGTGGAACAGGCAAAGGTGGAAGCATCTTAGTGATAACTAAAAATGCAAAATGTATATCTATGTTTGATGATCGGATAGTTTTACCTTGTGTGCCTACTGCTGGTGGAGCTTTTGGTGGTGCTTCACGGATAACAAGAGGTGGCAATTGAGGTGGTGGTGGTGGACGTTGTCCTAAACGCAAAGATATATGTAATTAATTAATTCATAAAAATCACACATACGAATATAGAGAGGTGGTGGTGGTGGAGGTTGTGGTGGACGAACTTCTTTAATGATAAGCGGCTAAAATGAAAGTCGATTTGAAAATGCTTGCTGTTCGTTTAGTACTCACGCCTGGAGGTGGTACTGGTGGTGGTTGTAAAAATCGAACCATAACTCGTTGAGTAAATGTTTGCAATCCACCAGCAGCTGGTCGTCGAATAACTTCCGGATTAGGATCTTTAAATAAACCTTGAGCATCAGTTGCATAAGTTGTTGCTGCTACTCCTGATGATGATGATTGTTGAAAAGCGCCTGCATTATATTCAGCACCACTTGCTACTGCAGCATTTGAAAAGCCTTGTTGTTCATAGTTACTTTCATAATTACTGTTGCTACTTGCACCAAAACCACTAGCAGCGAGCACTTGTTCAGGTGCAGCTCCATAACTAGTCGCAGCTGATTCGTAAGTTGAATAGCTACTTCCTGCAGTGCCACCTAATTGACCATCGAAATCAGCTGCAAATTCACCTGCACCAAATCCATCTGCACCAGAACTGCTCTGATAGAATGATGACGACGATGATGATTGTTCGTACGACATATTTCAATCTAATAAATCGTTATACTAAACAAAACTAATCTAAAGATAACAATTAAATCGAAACATTATATCAGGTCAATAAATATAATTTTCTCGTGTGTTCTGTCTGTCCTTGATCAATTTGTTTGTGTTTAATCAAAACATAGCTATTCGCTAGCAAAATAGGCTATCTACTAAAGATAATGCAAACCACTTATCAAACGAAAAAAAAGAATAAGCTAACGAAGTATCCTTTTTTTCTTACATACCAAATGTTTATTCGGGTGTGAAATTTTCTTTCTTTTTTTTTTCTTCTTCTCTTTTTTTCATCGTTCTATACTACTACTACTTCTACTATACTACCAATATATACGCGTTTGTATATTTTACGTTGATAAAGACCCAAATTACACTTGCGTACTACAATCGATTGTGATCGAAGGTCAAATATCTATATGATTCTCAATGAGCCTCATCACTTACCTGTATTCATTTGCTTAGTTACTCATTTATTCTTTCGTTTTAATCACTCACATGTATATGACTCAACTTTATCGAATCAAGAGAGCTACAGAGAGAGAGAAATCATAGACCTTGAAAACAAACTATTTATTTTCAATCCAGTTCAATATACACTATTTTCTCTAATAGTCATTTATCAATAAAAAAAGCCATTTATGATTGTTGATGGTTGATTTTAGTGCTGATACACAATAAATGAAAGTGTTTTGCTGTCCGCCACGTAGGCAAAGGTAATTTATCCCGTCATGGACATGTTTACACAAATAGTCATCGTCATACTACCAATATTTACAATGATTTGCTATCCACAACCTTCTATACGCGCAAATCATAATTAGCCTTTGTTTTTTTTTTGATATTTTTCTCTCTAAACAAAAGTCATTTCAAGGCCAAATGGTCAAACGTCGTATAATCATTCTCTCCATCGAAATTACCTTTTATTTATACATCCAACTCACAATCTACGCCTAATCGTACTTGTAACTTTTCCAAAAACGTAAATTCAACTTTTAATTACATAAGCATTCGTTAACTCGAACGACCCCACATTGATATCATCAATTACAAAAAACGATTTTTATCTTTTAAATTTCACTATTTGGATATATTTTCGGTGTCTATCACGTTTGTTTTTTTTCGTCAATTTATATATAATTGTCATTATAAAACCTTGATACGTTTGCGTATATTAATCATCTGCGGTAGAACACACGTCAATACGAAGCACATTCACACAGACCTAACCTGTATCAAAATATTTTCTTTTTCCTACAAATCATCGTATGATTTGCATATGCACAAGTTTATTTTAACAAAGCAAGAAAAAGTACAAAAATAGAAATAAATTCATGTCATTGAAACTGTCCATTGAGTTCAGCTAAAAGAAAATCATCGTCATTCATTGGCAATACATCATTTGCGTTGAATTTCTTTGGTTTACATATGATTTGATCAGTTGTACTACAATTAAAAAACAATAAGAAACTGTATAGACGTATGTATGATATTTACCTCTGCAATTCATGTCCATTTTCATAATTGATAAATAATTTGGATGTTTGCTGTTGACAACGATTCGATGCTGCGATCTTTTGTTTGTCGATTAATTCTAAATAATCTTGTTTGTATTTCATTGAAATCTAGAATAATAATAAGTTAGTTACGGATGTTTGTTAAAGTAAATGCAAATTTTTAATTACTGTTTGTTTTGTAGACAACGACGACGATGACATTTGAGATACGATGATACAAGAAAATGAAACTGTATTACTTGTTATATACATTTCTACGAGTTAACTTTATCGAATCAATTTAAAATATTAAGATCAATTAAAAACGATGATTACTCGATGCATATCAATTAACAATTGAGCATATGACTAATTAAAATGGTTAAGTCGCAACATGAAAACTTTCAATGTTTGTAATAAAGAAAAGAAAAATAATGATTTTTTTCCTGTCCTGTTTCTTCATAATATTTATTTTTTAAAATCTAATGAAAAGTAACATTTTCATGATTGATAAATCGACGGCTGAACACTTCGAAGAAGAACGATAAAAAAAAGTTTATTTGTAAGGCTAAATAATATTCTTCGATTTTAGTCATATTTCCATTGAGAGAAAGAGAAAGAGAAAAACTTATTTACTTGTCGCGTTGATTGGCATTACATTTGGATGAAAGTTAGTTTTCTCCGTACGTTCGTTCTTTTAGCACTTTTTCAGTCAAAAATATTTGTCATATTTTTTTAATTGATTAAGAGAGAAGTTTTTTTTTCTTCTGTAGAAGTATTAAAAAAACAAGAACGATGAAGCATCACTTTAGTAGTTAATTTTGGTACGAAAATAAAAAGAAAGAATTTTAAAATTATAATCGTTGTTATCGACATTAGTTCATTTTTCAACATAATTGTTTCATGTCTTAAGTACACAATATGATGCAGTAGAAAGTAACTGAATACTTAAAAGGTAAGCGTTTCTCTTCGTTCTTCAGTGTAGTTGGCAACATAGTCAAGTGGATAAAACATCGAATTTGTCTCTAATGCTTGTCTTGCGTTCGTTTTCTTTCGTTCTCTCTTGTCAAACGTATAAATAAAACAGAACAATTGTTATGTTCATCATTTAAATTTTATTCTAATCTTCAGTTTATAATGTTAAACAAATCAATAAACTCGGCCAATATGAAACCTAACAAATCAGCACAATCTGTCCGAAAACCTATGACACCAACGGCATTGTATTCCGGTTTACCTACCACTCAACGTGCTCTACAACAACGGTAGTTGAATTAGCACAAAAAAGCCCTTTATGATTGACTTTTGTTTTCTTTTTTTAGTTATTTTGGATCAGCATCAGCATGGCGTTCTACTTCATCAAGTGCGTGGAGGCAGACACGTGACCGTAGTACTCCTCTTCTGGCTACAGAACCTATTGGTCCAGTAATTGATTATCATCCGTGGACTGATGAATTTAGTAAAATAGTTACGCGAGAAAAGAATATTAAATCAATGACAAAAGATTCGTATGGATCATGGTTTCGACTAAAAACTGCAGCTGTCGAAAGTATCACGACTAATGAAGAATGTTGTCCGAAATTAATCTCACCGCAAGCTGTCAAAGTTCAAATTGTTAATATTCAACAATCAATTTGTCCACCTCGTAAGTAAAGAAATTTATCGACGATTATTTTTCTACAATGTGTTCAATTGATTAAGGTCTACAAGTACGAACTATAACTCGATTTGTGAGACGTAATGAACCAATGCCGTCTGAACGGCCAATACAACAATCGAAATCTGCTCGACGTTCGTTACCAAATGAAATACAATTGAATCAACCGATTCTTCCTGCTCCGGATCCCATCAAAACAACTGGTGTTGCACCTACTTTAGCCACCAGTAGTCGATTGTTAAATCGAGCTAAAATGCAAGTTGATCCTTCGATGATACGACGACCACCAAGAAAATTACGTATCAATATGACACATGAAACAATTATGCCACTATCAGTTTATGGTTGAGAGAAAACTTATTTATTTTTTTCTTGTCAGATAGGATACCATAGATGTATAATTTGAACTGTGCGTTTCTTTTTTCTCGTTCAAGGTTTAACACTTTTATAACTTATAACAAAAGTGGTGTAATTCGTGTACTTTAATTTTTCAAAATTCTGTCGTTTTATTAAATAAATAATTATTTTCTGAATTGTTTATTCTCGCTAGTTAATATTATTTTTTAATCGAGTGCCGAAAAAAAAAGAACACATTTAATTAATATTTATTAAGAAAAATATCTAAGTAAAATTCTCTATGATGACTTTAATCGATTGCTTCGGCCAGAAATGATTCGTAAAGACTTTTCTAAAAGAAATACGTTCACTGTGAGAAAGGCTTTTTCTGTTCAAAATCCAGTTGATATTTACTTGTTTTACATCGACATTGGTTTCTAAATGATGTTTATATGCAGTAAACATCTTTTTCTCACGATTGCTCAATACGTCCTTTTGACGACTGAAAAATAAAATGTCATGATTGTTGTTGTTAGTTCGCAACTACGAAGATACAAACCTTCGAATAAAACGTCCAATAAGGAAAATGATTCCATTGATAAAAAGAATTAAGAAAAGTAATGGATCAGCTGGATGATAGAGAAATTCATCAATAGATGTCTAATTGAAATGAAAAATCATGTGAAAATTGTTCTTTTTTTTCTCAATATGAAAATCGTACTAAGGTCGAATGAATTTGTCGTGATGTTGACGAATGATCAAGAGAAATAATTGGAATTTTCAAATGCGTTGTTTCAAGATAACGTCTTAGGAGTAGAACAGATGATAGAATGACAAGTACGAGAGAAATAAATTGTAAAATGGATAATTTGATGCTCCATGATCGATGTTTTGTTTGAGTTTTTCTAGTTAATCAAAAAATAGAAAATTAATCACAGAAAGATGAAAATTCAACGATTTACTCGTGTAAATTTAATCGTTCATTGAGACTTTGTTGTAATCGTTTGCAATCATTACGTAATGTATTCAAAGACTTTTGTACTCCACTGAAAACTGCATGATCAATAGTAGAACAAAGTTCATGAATTTGATTCGAACAACGTGTTTCCTTAAAAAACAATTCGAATTCGATATAATCGAGCTCGTTGCTTTTTTTTCTTTTTTACTTTAGCTAATTCAGGTAAATAAATAGTTGGCATATCAAAATTCGTTTTCGATATTTCCGGTTGTCGACATAGATTCTGTACAATTTGCATGAGAACACGATGTCGATCACGATCACTGCCAGCTTCATCAGCTTTCGCAAGATAATAGTGCATTTTTTCTGGACTATTTTTATTCAATTGTTCAACAAGAGTTAATGTTCGTTTGCAAAGTGCTTGTCCAATTGGATCGAAAAGAACAAAAATCAGATCAGCATGATTACCTATGAACAAGCGATATGCTTTTTATAAAAACGAATATTATAAGCAAACAAACCAAGCCAAAGAATAGCTTGTTCAACGTCGAATGGATAGGCCATCGCACCGTCCACGAGACCAGGTGTATCGATGAATGAAACTAGAGGAAATTTCTTTTGTTTTGATGAAGATATTTCAGTAGTTAAATAATTGAGAAGACCTAAACAGAAATAAATATGAAAATATTCAAGAGAAAATTATGTAACCGACCAGGAATATTTCCTAAAGGTTGAAAATATGGAAATAAATGCATTGTAGCAGGACCCTGATAATAGAAACTAATGTTATTTGATTCGAATTCAATTCAAGTTTTACCATTAATGATTCTCGTCGTTTTCCACTCGTGATAATCGATACACCTTGAGTTTCAATTGCAATACCAGTACGTTGTACATTATCTTCGATATACCAATTGACTAATGATGATTTTCCTGTTTTTTTTTTATTAGATCAAAAGGTCAATTAGAATCATTTCTTTTTCGATCAACTTACCAGCACTATGATTTCCAATTAATAGAATACTGATTTTCTTATTTGGTGCCATGATTGGTACGCCAAGATTTTGAGCAATAGTAACAAGACCTGTGTCAGGATTCTGATAAATTTTCTCGATTTCATTAACAATTTGTTCATATTGAGGTGTTATCATACGCTGCATAGTTTCCGAAAGCGTATTATTATTATTCTTTACAGTCGACGTCATTATTCTTATTAGTTTTCAAGTTCGAACGAAATAATAAAGTGAAAACGAATTCGTTTGGTTATTTATACAGAAAATAATAGACAAAGTGATATAGATTCATTGTGTGTGTATTCGAGATGGCAGATGTCGTTCATAATCATTGCGAGGACAAAAAAGAAGAAATATTCAATTTTTGAATACAGCGTCTGTTTTTCTTTTATTGTTGCCATAGACATTCACATATTTACACTTGTAGAAAAGAAAAATACATGATAACCACATAGTTTATTCCCGTTTCTTTTAAATGTATTTTGTTTTGTTATGTAAAGAAAGACGCAGACAGACACACACGCACACGTATCAATACGAAAAGAAGAGCACAGAGAGAGAGAGAAACCAAAGAAGAAGAAACGGTTTAGAGCAGCTGTAATAAGTAGTTATAGAAAAAAAAGAAGAAGAAGAAGAAGAGAAACAGCAACAACAACAACAACAAGAAAGAGAAAATTTTAAGTACACTGTGCACATTTGATGGTGAGTGTTTGTCGTTGTAGCAAAAATAGTTTGCTCGAGGAATTAGAAAGCTTGCTTTTCTAGTATGGATTGGAGCGATTATCTCTGCTTGAACCGTGACTTGCACCACGACCACTGCCACGATATTCACCACCGCCGCCACCTCCTCCTCGATAATCTCCGCCACGATCTCCACCTGAAACATATAAAAACAACAAAAACTAGAATTCAATCATCATCGTCGTCGACACATACCTCTGCCACGGTAACCACCGTGATCACCGCCACCACCTCCTGAAAAAAAGTGAGATTTGGAGAAAACGAAGGGAATGTTAGAGATTGAATGTACCTCGATTACGGAAACCACCACCACCACGGCCACGTCCTCGACCACCGAAATTCGAAGCACGTCGTGTAGCTAATGAAATTTGAACAATGTTTGAGAGGACTTCTTTGTCTGTTTTGAAATTCGAAAAGTTAGATTTACTAAAATAAAATTCAGATTTGTCTTACTATGATACCAATTGATAGCGGCTTGGGCAGCTTCATCATCTTCATAAGTAATTGTTGCTTCACCTTTGCCTTCTCCTGTTGTTTTATCTTTATAAATCCAGATTTTCGCTTGACCTGTTTTCTTATCATTCTATTTCAATAAAATTACATTTAATCACATAAATCAACAAAAGAAAAAGTTACTTTAATCATGCCAATTTGACTAAACACATTCTTAAGCTCATCTGTAGTCACATTTCGTGGTAAATTCTGAATAAAAATCGTATCATATTGTGTTTCCATGCGGTTATCATCTCCACCACCGCCACTATTATCATGATAATCACTTCGTCCACGATTATATCCACCGCCGCCACTTCCTCGATCATCATTATTACTGTGATAATCATTTCGATTACGGTTGTATCCGCCACCACCACCTCCTCTATCATCATTGTTTTGATAATCATTGCGACTTCGACTGTATCCACCACTGCCTCTATCATCGTTGCTGCTTTGATGGTCATTTCGTCCACGATTGTAACTGCCACCTCCGCTTCCATAACCTGCAGAGAGGACAAATTCTGTGCTGCTGCCACTCATCTTCTTGTATCGATCGTCGATTCAAAAATCGACATACAAGATTCGAGAAAAAGGTTTTTATGTTTACCTCCACCGTCGCGTGAATTCGAATCGGAATAGTTTCGTTTTTGTCCTCTAAAACATCCTCAATTCTTCTCTCTGCATTCGTAAAACACTCGAAATTCACTCACCCATTGTTGTCATAATTATTTCGACTGCCACTTCGTCCGGATTGATAATCATTACTCGAATAACCACCACCGTATCTAAGTTATCGAAAAGAAAAAACACACGTAAAAAGTAAGAAAAATCATTTTTTGAAACAAAGCTGTTGTTAAACAAATTCTCACCCGTCACCACCACTACCGGAATCGCGACTGTAGCCGGACATTTTCTTTGAAATTAAATATAAAAAATCTGAAGTGACGCAACAATAAACGTTGGTCGAAGTAAATTTATGAATAAATTTAATCTTAATCAAACGAAGAGAAAAAAAGAAAAGAAAGTAAATAGTGCTTTTACTTTCCCAATACTGCTACACGTACAATGGATATGGGAAAACAACGAATCAGAGACGAGTTTTTTGAAAAATATTTTTTTGAAATCGATGAAATTTTCTTCGGGAAATTATTCGAAAACATCTCAATTCGAATTTCAATTTTCGAAATAAAATATATCATCGAGATTTAATTCGAATTCATGCATTGATCACTGTCTCCATCTATCAGAATCGTACAACAAGGTGATCTTTCTGCCTACGGCTAGAGTTTATTTGATTTTAAAAAAAGGGGCCAGAGAAATTTACAATCGATTATATACAAAAAAAACACGCATAATCAATCTTCTTCGTCAATTGAATGATCTGTTGTTTCATTATTATCTGCATCATCTTCTTCTTCGTTTTCGTTATTTCCCGTTGTATTTCTTGCAAAAATCAATCCAGTTCGTGTTAAACCATAGAAAGTCGATGGTTTCAATGCCGGATTTCTAAATCTCCAACCGAGATGATTGCCACAAAGACGACATTGTGCAATTGTCCATTTATAACCCGGAAACCACGAATGTTCAGCTACTTCCGCGCCAATCAAACGAATATTTTTGACTTTAAGTACAGTTAATGTTTCATGAATAGCTCCGTGTGGATTGACATAGGCTGCCATCAATCCTGATGCTGACATCGAGAATATATCTCGATCTTCGCAGATATCAGCTGCACAATTATGACAAGCAAATTTTTGGTACCGCCGAAGCCATGAGAGGACAAAACGTACTTAAAAACAAGAGAGAATATTAATTTTTTTGTTGTTGTGAATTCATCAATTTACATCGTTGAATAGTCGTTGAAAACGAGAGAATCTTTTGTACAGTTTGAATTTCAAACGGGATATTGATCAACAACCAATCTGCAAAACGATCTGCGGTGACAGGCAACGAACCATCGTCATTTGCTAGCATTGTATTGCTCAATTCGAGTTTTACTAATGACATGATATAGATTTCATCGTACTGGCGTATGACCCAGTATGGATAAGGCGTTAGAGACCAAGGACATCCGCGTGAACGTAAACGAAATAAATTCTGTTTCGAGAGATTCACAGGTATTAAACCTACAGAAAACAAAAATTCAGATAAATTCTAATTTTGATTTCATTTTACTCGTTTTAAGATCTTGTGAATTCGTTGACGACGTCGACGAAGTTGTTCGTTTTCGTTTGATTAAATTTAATAGACCTTGTGCACAACCTGTTGTTTGCTGGTCGTTGACTTCAGTGTCTCGTTGATGAAAACGTTTTTGTCTTTGCAAATAAATATCGTATTGCAGAACAAAATTGATCGTATGAATATGATTGTGACTTATAAATGGCAATGGAGGGCGTTTCAATTTAATTTCCGGTAGAATTCGAACTTGCGCACGAAGAATGCCATTTAAATCGCGTTTCATTGCCGATGGCTCATCGATAATGAAACGTTGTCGACCGATGATTTTCAATTGCAATGAATTATCATTGGTTTCTTCGTAATACGAGACAATTTCAGCTGTTGTGCCGTATTTTGCATCGGTGGTTAACATCGATGAACAAGCATCGATCACACCGAAGAGACGTTGTTCTTGTTTAACTTGTTTAATCATACGAGATGTACGTGTGTTGAAAACTTGCCAAGGAACGATTTGATTTGGGATTAGGATCATATTGGCTAATTCGACAATGTGCAGAAAAACACGACGATCATCGGATAACAGACAAACACCGCTGAATTCTTGACAATTGTCAACATTCATGTATGAATGAGTTGTTGGAAGAAGACGATTGTAAGTGACGGCAGTAGACGGATGTTCGTCGTCACCAGATGATGCTAGAAGACAAAGAATTGGATAAACTATACATTGTATCTTTTTTTTTGTCGAAATGACTTACGGATTTCTTCATCATCCCAGTTTGCATCATCGTCATCGTCTTCATCGTCCGGATCATCTAAGTGTTCTTGTCGATTATTCAAATCTAGCAGCAAATGTCTTTGAATATTACGAATTTGTTCTAAATCACAACGAGTATATTTTCATACTTCTACTGGAAATCAAATCTACCTTGTAAATGATTGAGTTGTGCTTGTTCACGATTAAGATTATCTTCTAGAACATCCATTTCGTGTTCATCAGCGAACTCATCATCATCATCATCGTCATCGTCGTCAATTTGTTCTTGTTCAATACCTTCCCATGGATGAAAAGCGAGAGCAGGTATCTGCGGAAAACGTCGTCGATTTTCTTCATCTAAATCCGGTTGCTGTTCAACAGCATCTTCAAAACGTAATGGTTGATCATTTTCCGCTAAAAAAATAAATTCAATATGAAATCATGATTTCAAATATTTTTCTCATCAAACCTGCTGCTTCGTCGACAGGAGAATTGTCATTATTTTCATTCGAAGCCATCTGAAGTGACAAAACAGAAAAATCAAATTCTATTCAAATTCTTCTTGTTTTTTATATATTTATCAAAAAAAAATCACACGGTTATAGGACGAGCAAAATTAACTAATTTGTTTCAAACGTTGTTGACGTTTCCTTTCAAGATAATCTTCGACTTCACGTGCTTCGTCTTGTCGAGCTTGATATTCCAATTCGGCACGTTGAATGAAATCTTTGTAATCTTTCATAGGATTCAACCATGAATGAGCTACTTGCGAGCCAACCATGAATGCAATGGAATTGACTACGGCTAAATAGAAAAGACGACGGAGTGGATGCATAATTCTCAATGAATTAGTCTAGATTTTCGGAGTATCGGTTGTGGATGGTGATAAAGTTTCAGGAGTGACGGATTTGAGATAATCTTCAAGTTGATGTTTCTTAAGAACAAAATGTTGGGCTTGTTTACGTTTATAAACGTCGTCTAGTGAAAACAAAATACGATTCAATAGGAAAAATCGAAAGTAAACATACAGAAATTAACGTTGTTTATACGTAGTTTACAAAGAACAATCTCGAAAAGAAATCCCGCAGCAAAGAATATGGGTGGGAAACGCCAATCACCGAGATATTTCTTTCCAGGAATCGAATTCGATACAACGTAAGCTATAAATCGCCAATCGGGCAATTTAGTACGAAGTTTCTTGAACATATCATTAAAAACAATCGACGTAGAATATCTTTTACTCTCGAACAGTTCGTTCGTTCGTTCGGCAAGGAATCATATTCACTGGTGGAAAAAATAGTCAATCTGAAAGAGGTTTCAAATGCGACATCTTTTTGATGTAAAACAGAATTCAGACGGCTTCGCTCTTCACATATGTGTATGTAAAAAGTGAGAAATGAGATATCTGAAGGTGCTGATTTATTTTCACTTGAAAAACAAAAGAAATTTGACTAAATACAGAACTATTTTTTGCGTTGAACTGTAGCATATTTAACACCAAGAAAAAAACCAATGAATTGTACAATAATCATTGATATGTAACGAATATCATATTGAGGGTGTCGAGTGATCTTGGCCTATAAATTGACAAAATATTCATGTGAATATCGAAGCATTTTATGAAAAAAAGAAATTCCCCCAAAATTATGGTAATTGTCATTCTGTTTAGCGTCATCTGTATACATGTGCGAGATCGTTTTATTTTTGAAAATTTGTCGTATTGATCTCGACGAATATATAAAAAGGGAGTTTAACGTTCAGAATTTTTGAAAATTCAATGGAACAACTACAATCACCGCTTGTGGTCTTCGGACCTGATCATATCGATACGAGTCGAGCAGAATTATTGGTACAACGATTAAGTAAGCGAATTTTTCAGCTGAAATATATATGCAGCGATTATTTATTCGGGATTTCAAGGTGATAAAATCAAAGAAAAACGTTATAAATTACAAAAAATGATTCATATCAATGAAGGTTTGGTCTTTGAATGAAAACAACATCATGTTGAGATACAATTAAATGTTCGTTTTGATTTTTTTTTCAATAGAAAAGAAAAAACGTACAGAAATGATGAAAAACGAAGAAGTACAGTTAACAAATAAATTAACAAATATCGAACAAGAGAATATTGTTCGAGAACAACAACTTCAATCCGAACAAATTCGAATCAAAGAAATTCAATTCAATATTCAAATGTTAGATGAACATAACAGTACATACAAAAAAAACTTGTCTAATTTTCGATGAAATGAACTATAAAATCGATTTTTAGATTCAATTAAACGTGATTCGATTAATTACGAACAAAAATATGAACAAGAAAAATCGACACTGGTCAATAAATTCGAACGTATCAAACAGCAATGGACTGAAATCTTCAAACCACAGTTTGTTTATTTTCGATTTTCGTTCGAATTTCTTCGAAAACCTGATTTATAGATACGAACAATCGAAAGTTTATCAATATTTAAAACAAGGCGATTCGGCATATAATTTACTCGTTCAACGAAAAGAATCTTTACTTAAAACACAAAAATTAGCATTCAACGAATATTTAAAACGTCGTCAAGAATTTTGTAACGACAAACTTCTCAATTTGTCAATAATTTCGATTGCAAAATCGTTTATTTTACGGCGTGATCAATTGACTAAAATCAATCGAATGAAAGAGAATCTATTCGAACTTGAAAACAAACAAAAACAATTAATCGAAAGTAAAAATGATAAAATGAAGGCTTGGGAAAGTGTTTATACACAACCAATTAAACGAGATCTCATGGACATATGTTTACAATCAAATATTGATCAAACATTAACACTTTCATTTGCTCCAATACAGCAAATAACTTGGTCACAACCAATGACACCAACACCACAAAATGAACAACAAATTCATAGTAAATCAACTGTCACGTAGGTTTAAGAGAAAATTGAAAACTCAGAAATCCAATAGTCAAAGATTTTGTTAGATTTCAATCGGCAATATCAACACTTCGTGAACAATCGAATCCAGTGATTGCATCGACGATTACAATCGAACCAAATACAAATAAAAATACATCGGTTAGTCATCTTACAACTGCAATTGATGATGATGATGAATTATTTTCTGCATCTCGACGAAAATTACCATTGGATCAAGTAGAAATTTCGTTTTAATTTAGCGAATAGTAAGAAAAAACGATTTTACTAGATGGAAAAAATGACTATTCATGAATATCCTCAAAGTACACAAGCATTTATTGTGCCAAAACCAGCCATTGACTCAACGGATGATATGGATCAAACAACGATGCCATCAACATTACCTGAACCAGCTGTCGAAGATAATTCAATGACATCAATTCCATCGGTCAACGAAATCGTCAACAAATCAGTTCAATCAACTGTTACTTTTCAACTTGCATCTCCACGTATTCAACCTCAAGTAACAAGTAACGATGTTCAACAAATGTTATTAACATTTTCACCTGAACCAGCAACAAACGATGAACCACAAGCAATGGAAGATGAATCTCTTCAAACACCGACAGAACAACAACAACAACAACAACAAAAACCTGCATTTTCTATGCCTTCGTCAATTGAATCAACTGCGAGTACTGACAATGGTTATACGGGTTTTAATTATAATTTTAATTTCGATGGCAATACAACTGAAAATGCTAATGGCGAACGAGATTTTCCATCGCCGATTAATTTTGGAAATTGGCCTAATCTTGGTTCACCTGTAACAACAAGTTCGAACGATCAATTTTCAGCTTTTTTACAACAAACAAACAGTGGTGAAGCAGGTGTTGATACTTCGTTTTCATTCGGCACATTCAACTATGATGGTGAAACAGATCCAGTCGGTTCATTTAGTTCTTTCTTTTTCGGTAATCAACAACCGGACAACGATGGAAAAGCATAATGTCAATTATACTATATAGTTATTTATTTATTTATATTTTTTATAGTATTCAATAAAAAAAATAAAATTAGAATGATAGAAATAAGATTCGAACGCATATCGTTACATTGCATCATAATGTCACTGAATTATTTGTATAAAAGGTAAAAAAAAAGGAATTTGCCAGGGATGGGGATCGAACCCATGCTCACTATTGTGAATTGGATCTTAAGTCCAACGCCTTAACCACTCGGCCACCCTGGCACGATGTAAACCGACTGACGTGGATCTTTTGAATTGTATGACCGATAGTAAAATTACATTGTGTATACAGTCAAACTCGTGAAATTTTATTTCGTAATAACTATGAATATATACACATAGACAATACAAAATAATATAGATTTACAAAAATTATGAGTGAATATTCATTAATTTAAAGGTGGTAAACTTGAATATCACCATTTTGAGCGGTATTTCCGCGCTCGCCATGGTTACTGTCGTGATTGTCATTGTATTTTTGACGTAATTTACTACGTACAAACTTATAGTACAGTGGTTTAAAGGCCAATTTATAGGCAAGAAAAGCCAAACCGAATAATTCAAGACAACAAAGTGAAAAGAGAACATCACGGAAGATAATTTCTGAATGTCGAGCAATAGGTTCTTGAGAATTTTTAACATAATACGATGTTTCAGTGATATCAATCGACAAAGTTGTTAATACTAATGCTGATCGAATATATTGATCAATCGTAACGAATAAACTATTCATGTCAACAGTAAATGTTGGAATATAAATTCCAGTAAAATCGGATTGATCACCTTCCATCGGTTCTGTTTCATTGATGACTTTAGTTAGAGATAAAGCAACAGGCAACGTTCGAGATAAGACATGTTCATTTTTCCAATATGCTTGACGAAAATTAAGTTCTCGAAGTGTATAACTACCACTATAATTCGATAGGCCCGACAGACCCATACGTATTCCACCGACTGTTTTTGAATCTTCTAAGTAAACTCTTACGGATATTAATTGAAAAGGAAGTTCAACGATTAATGTTAGAATAGCATTGATATTATTACAATCCAACCAACGTAATGTCGTCCATGTAAGACCATAGAGACCTTCAAGCCAGACAGCATCACAGTTAATCATTGTATTAATAAAATCAATGGTTAAAGTAAATCTTTGTGCATTCAATAGATCAAACATTGTCTGTTCTTCTTTTGCAAATGGTATTGCCAATGATTGCACATTGGTTTCGAATTTAGCATTACGAATCGTCGGATCACAGGCAAAATACGAAGGACGTGATGTTTCAATCGGATATTGTTTCACATATTGAACACTGAATGCACATGCAAAACCGACTATTACAATTACGCAAAAGGATACTAGACCACTAATCCAATATTCGCCTTCGCCAATGAGATCAGTGTGTCGAAAGATTGTCTGTAAAATTTTTCTCACTTTTTTACTCCGTTGATTTGTTCCGAATACATGAATTATCTCCATTGCTACAATAATAAGTATTACAATAGTGGCGACAATTACAGCCCAAAACATCGGAGATTTCACCAAACATGCACCTTCACCGATACTAAACATCGTTGTTAGAAGAATCTCATCAAAAACCACGCTACTAGTCGATCGTGGATATGGTATAGCTTGTGATATTGTTGGAAATAACGAATAAGAAATATCTGCCACGCTACCCAATGGACAGAACGATGATGCTTCGCATGGTATGCATTGTCTACTTGAATTACCAGGATTTTTCGTTCCTGATGGACATAATACACAGTCATGCACTCCACTTTTGTTTTTAAAGAAACCAGCTTTGCATGGTGCAGCCGAAGTAACAAACGGCATTCTTCCCGTATCTTGCACATTTGGATAATATTCAGGTTCGGTAGGAGTAAAGATCAGAATATTTCCTTTATCATCCAATAAAGCTAATGCCGATGATGGTGAAGAAACCACATTCAAAAATACTGAACTAAAACTTGATGGTAATGTTTGACGACTGTTTGGGAAAACTGATAATGGTATTGTCGTAGATATATATCCTGTCGCATAAATATCGAATATAAATACTTGTGACATTGTCCAAATATAATTCATTGTATATAAATTTACCAGTATAGCGGCGATTCCGTTATCGGACCAAGCAACACTTTTACCGTTGCCAATCGTTCGACCATTAGTATATCGACTCACAAAATTTAGATGGATTGGATTAGAAATATTTATTGATAATAGAAAAACAC
>ERZ778027.1613-NODE-1613-length-35720-cov-12.117005_pt1 | contig 35720 bp, 26 predicted proteins | sample MGYA00375757_ERZ778027 | MGnify/ENA primary metagenome ERZ778027 (study PRJEB29350, sample SAMN05389817) | bioreactor metagenome | isolation source: Ammonium sulfate bioreactor | place: South Africa: University of Cape Town | collected 2014-02-18 ...
GACTTCCACAACAACCACATCGACAACCACTACATCGACAACATCAACAACAACTTCGTCAACAACAACTACTACATCAACTACAACAACAACGACATCAACAACGACCACATCATCAACGTCAACGACATCAACTTCGACTACATCAACGACTTCCACAACAACTACATCGACAACTACTACATCGACAACATCAACAACAACTTCGTCAACAACTACTACAACATCGACTACGACGACAACATCAACAAGTACAACAACAACATCAACAACCACTACAAGTTCAACAACGACAACTTCGACTTCAACAACGTCAAGTAAAAATATTTGTGTTTTGTTGCGTATCAAATAGTGTTTTAACTCAAATATAATTTTTTTAGCTAGAACAACTACAACAACTTCGACAACTACAAGTATGTTACTTAAAGCATTTTTCGTATGAAAGTCATTGTTTTTATTATTTTTAGCAAGAACTACTACTTCAACCACTACAAGTTCGTAAATCTTATATTGATTGCATACAATATATGTGGAAAGTCGTTTTAGGTTATAAGTGCAGCAGTACAGGACTCTCTCAACTAGATACTGGTACTAATAGTTTAACGTGGACAACTAAATCACGGAGTTTTATAGCCAATAGTTCTACATCGACAGTTATCTTTGGATTCGATGCGCGATCAGATCTGTACTATTTACTAGATGATGTTTCTATTGTTCAAACGGATGATCAATCAGTGCAACTACTGGATAATCCAAGTTTTGATGATTCTACGACGAATCCAGTGGGATGGTCTGCCTGGTGTTCAAACACTTGCTCAGGTAGCAGTGGAGGAAGTGTAACTACCAGTGGTTGTCGATCAAGCGTCTGCTATAAAGGAAGCTGTTATGGCGGTTCCGCGACCGATTATATCACTCAAACATTTTCCACCATAGCGGGTCAGAATTACACGATTTCGTTTTATTATAGACGAGTAGGATCATCATCTGGATCATCAGTATATTTATATGGTACCGTATTCTAATGATTTATGTTTTTTTTGTCTGTGTGATTTCATTTACTGAATATTATTGAATTTCAACGAATTCAATTGTATTTTTTTTCTATATTATTAATATTGCTTAGTGCTTTAGAAGTGTGAATAAAAAAATATAAAAAATGTTTGAAAATAATTTCAGAATTACATGGCCGGATATGTTGTAGGAATATATAAATACAAAAATAATGTGAGTTCCCATGAAACCATTGAAAATTCGCCTATCCAAAGAAGAGACGCAATTTATTTATGAAATCTGTATTATCGAGTACATGAATGGAAAATATAAGTCAAAAGAATCTTGTCTGAATCTGGTTCGTGTGTATTTTAACAAAACAAAATTAAACTAACTATATAAATATAAAAATAATGCGCATTTGTTTGATTAAATGGAAATCTTTCAAAGTATATTAGTATGATCAAGAGAAAATAATTATAAAATTCCATCATACTCTACAAAACAAATAAACGGAAAGCTATGCCTTTTCACATAATGATTTTCATTGGAATTTCGAAAGTAGAATACAAAATGAGTATCAATGTGCATTTCTGGAGAATTACGTCAACGATAAAGTAGAGTGAAATCAATACAGTGTCTTCCAAAGGTCGACTGGGGTGTTCATATTGTCTTAACTAAATTTTATATTTTAATTGTTAAAATCATTTATTAAGATGAAAATATAAAACAATAATCTTTTCAGGTTATGGCTGCAGTAGTGACGATGCTACTAATATATCATGGATACAAAAAGTATGATTGATGATGGTTCAATTGGAAATCCATTCGGTTGGTCCATTTGGTGTTCAGCTAGTTGTGCAGGTGGTACTGGAGGAAATATATGTTATAAGGGTCTAACACAAAGTTTTTCTACTATTATAAATCAAAGATGTACAATTGCGTTTTGGTATTAACGAATACGAACAGCATCTCGTACATGAGACCCTTCGGCAACGCTATACGCTGCCATAATTTAATGTATAAGAATTTCCTTCAGATGCATTATATTTTCTCTTGTTGCTTGATGATGACAATTTGCTTATTCACCAACGAAATACATATTTCTCTCTGTAAATATATATTTTTTTCTGTCCAACCAAAACAATCAGGTAAACAAATCAATATTTTAATCGAATTCGAAAAGGTTGGAAGAAAATCAAATTAATTGCAAATATGAAAACACGAAAAAGGAAACCTTTCTATATTTTATTCTTTTTCTACAATGTCGTCTTTATAAATATAATGAGGGCAAAATATTGAAGTATAAAACTACGCCTCACAGCATAATTGCTTCCATTCGAAAAAAACATACCCTCCCTATTTCACTTGACATAATAAACTTACTTTGAAAATGAATATCAGCGTTCATTCATGCAAAGTTACATCAATACCTGAAAAGATTCATCCAAAACGTAAAAAACAACAACATTCAACGACAAAACAAAATGAAATCAATACAGTATCATCTGAAACCCATCTGGTTTGTGCATTTTATCAATAGAATATCTATCATTTGCATTAATCTTCATATCATTCAATTATAGGCCACAAATACAAACCGTTCTATTAACAATTTCATACCGGTAAAATAACCATAGATTTTATTTTAAAGATCATATATTTTTTTCCAAACTCGTAGGCATCTATCAATCAGAAAACGATACGGAAAAATTCGATCGTACCTGCTTCAGACACGGATCCATCATTGGAGAATACAAATGATAGTTTTTCACAAACCAACTCAAAACATGTATCATTGTTAAGCGAAATACGACCATCTCTGAACAGTATTATTGAACAACCACCCAGTGATGTCGAAGAAACAACGATCGAGAATGCTGAGCAACAACGAACAAACACTAGTAAACAAAGTGTCAAGGACGTTATTAAAGTGAGCACTAAACACCGGTATGTTTTGTATTTCTCATAAAAGTATAATAAGTTACTGTTTATCTTTTATATGCGTGTAAAGAAAACGGTCTATTCGTCGTCTATGCGCTCTGCTTTGTGGAGCTACTATCACTGCACTCGTGTTAGCTATTATTGCTGCTGTTGCTATTTTGGCAAAGTGTTAGTTTCATATTTTCATGCTCTACTGTTTTTTTCTAATAGATATTTTTGTCTTCAATAGCAAACATTGGTACTACAATGTCATCGACAACAGGCATCAGTGAGTCCTTTTCAGAATATTGATTAAAAAAAATTGTAGTCTATTTATGATTAGCTACGACAGCAACTACAGCAACAACAACTACGGCAACAACATCAACTACAACAACTTCATCGACCACATCAAGTACAACAACAACATCAACTACGACAACCACTAGCTCAACGACAACTACATCATCGACTACAACTACTTCAACGTCGACGACGACATCAACAACAGCTACTACATCAACAACAACTACAACGGAAACAACTACAACAGAAACAACGACTACAACATCCGATACGACGACAACGGAAACAACGACGACTACAACCGAAACAACTACAACAGAAACAACGACTACAACGTCCGATACGACGACAACCACAACTACAACGGACACAACAACTACGACAACAACAACAACTACAACGTCTACAAGTACAACGGAAACAACGACGACTACAACCGAAACAACTACAACAGAAACAACTACAACAGAAACAACGACTACAACGTCCGATACGACGACAACGGAAACAACGACGACTACAACGGAAACAACTACAACGGAAACAACGACGACTACAACCGAAACAACTACAACAGAAACAACTACAACAGAAACAACGACTACAACGTCCGATACGACGACAACGGAAACAACGACGACTACAACGGAAACAACTACAACGGAAACAACGACGACAACAACAGACACAACTACAACAGAAACAACGACTACAACATCCGATACGACGACAACTTCCACTGCCACTACAACATCAACAACGACGACTAGAACAACATCGACAACGACTACAAGTGAGTTCATTGTAAATGGATGCACTGTATAAGTTAGTATTTCTATTTTAGCTTATAGCTGTGGTACTAGTGGACGACCTACACAAGTGTTTTCGGGTAGTAGTAATACAGCCTGGACTCAAATGACATCGAGTTTTACTGCAACGAGAAGTGTATTAAGTGTCATTTTCGGTTTTGATGCAGCTATGAATATTTATTTTTTGGTGGACGATGTTTCAATTGTTAGAATAGCCAACCCATCAGTTGAATTACTCGATAATCCGGGCTTTGACAACTCCACATCAAATCCAACAGGATGGGGTGCTTGGTGTTCCAGTACGTGTGGTAGTAGTTCTGGAGGTGTTGTAGTTAATAGTGGTTGTCGAACAGGTTATTGCTACAAAGGACAATGTCGTGGTGGTGATAATATAGACTATGTTGTTCAAACTTTTCCAGCTATTATTAATCAAACATATACTTGGACATACTGGTATCGACTCATAGAGGCTAGTAGTACAAGTAGTAGTGCGATGTTATATGCTGCTATAATTTAATGTACAAGAAATTGCCTATGTAATCAAAACTATGTTCTGCACTGATATTTGTAAACAGAAATATGTACTGCGTGTAATCTTTTTGAGATACAACTAACTATACATAATTTTGTATTTACTTAAAAATCTATATGATACTTCGCAAAAAAGAAAACTATTGATTATAACAAAATAAATACAATTGAAAAGGAATTAAGTTTTAGTCATTTTTTGACTTCATCTTCAAATGATTCATAATCAACATTGTTGATTTCTTGTTCTTCGATATTCAAGCTGCAATTGGGTCATTTTCGTTTTCAACTGTCTTATTTTTCCATTTAATTATTTGTGAACGAATAAAGCATTCTATGAAGAAATAGCATTTTATTTAATTTTTCAGGATCTTATGCATAATGTTTTTGACCTTACGATCTCCTTCTATAAAGCTAGTTTCCACTATATTAATATTGTTTATTCACTCTTATTCGGTCATTTTTCTGATTCTACCCTTGAAGCACATTTTCAATAAAATTTCTATCTTCTTTTTCCTCGACTACTTTGATGTAGGTTTTTATTGACAAAGTTTAAAGTACTAGTCATACGCTTCCACGTTTGCTTTTTGATGACGAAAAATAGTTGCGTCATGAAATACAAGTGAATGTTACCTCATAAAATATGTATCTACAACTGTTGATAAAATATTTAGAGAAGGTCGAGTTTAAACGAGATCGGGGCGAAAAAACCCGGTCCCGCTGGACTCTTGACTATACAAATTGTAGAATAGTACATCAAGAAACCATTGGAATATAATAAGAGACAACAATGATTATACTCTCTCGTCGTACTTGATCATGAAAATTCGCTTATTTACCTACGAAAAATCAATATTTTAATTCAATTCCAGAAGGTGGATTTATTTGTTTTCCTATCAATGTCGATGGTAGAAAATCAGGTTAATTGAAAATATGAAGAAATCAAAACAAAAGAGAAACCTTTTCTCTCTGATTTCCTTTCTATAATGCCTATTTTTACGCATATAATCAAGAGAAAATATTCAAATATAAAGCTATACCTGCTTCCATAATTACTTTCATTCGAAAGTATATAGAATATCCAATTCACTTGACATAATAAACTTACTTTGAAAATGAATATCAATGTTCATGGATGGAAAGTTGCATCAATACCTAAAAAGATTCATCGAAAAGGTAAAAAGCAACATCATTCAACGGCAAAACAAAGTGAACTCAATATAGTATCTTCTGAAAGCCACCTGGTTTGTTCATTTTAACAATAGAATCTGTTATTTGCGTCATTCTTCCTATCATTCTATTAGGCCACGAATGTGAACAGTTCTATTAAGAATTTCGTATCGGTACATAACCGTAGATTTTATTTTAAAGATCATATATTTTTTTCAAACTTCTAGGCATCTATTAGCCAAATAACGACACGGAAAAATTTGATCTTACCTGCTTCAGACACGGATCCATCATTGGAGAATACAAATGATAGTTCTCCGCAAATCAACTCAAAACATTCATCATTATTAAGCGAAATACGGCCATCTCTGAACAGTATTGTTGAACAGCCACCCAATGATGTCGAAGAAATAACAATGGACAATGATGAACAACAACCAACAAACACCAATAAACAAACTGTCAAGCAAGCTAGTAAACAGAATAACACACATCGGTATGTTTTGTTCTTGTCATGAAAGTATCAGAAATTAATATCTATAAAGGAAACGATCGATTCGTCGTCTATGTTATCTGATCTCTGCTGCTACTATCGCTGCACTTGTGTTGGCCGCCATTGCTGCCGTTGCTGTGTTGACAACAAAGTGTTAGTATCATATTTTCATACTGTACTGTTTTCTCTTATGAATATTCTTCTGTTGAAAAGTAAACACTGGTACTACAACGACATCGACAACACGAACGAGTGAGTTTTTTTTCACAAAACCGATTAAAAAAATGAGAGTCCGTTTATCATTAGCTACGACAGCAACTACAGCAACAACAACGACTACGACAACTTCAACAACAACTACTGCAACAACGTCAACTACAACAACTTCAACGACCACATCAAGTACAACAACAACATCGACGACGACAACAACTTCTACCACCACTACTACTTCAACAACAACGTCGAGTACTACTACAACATCGAGTACGACGTCATCAACGACTACTACATCAACAACTTCAACAACCACATCAAGTACAACAACTACATCGACAACGACAACAACATCATCTACAACAACTTCAACAACAACAACTACAACAACAACATCAACAACGACGACATCCACAACTACTACAACAGACACAACAACGACAACAACGTCGACTACTACGACAACATCGAGTACAACATCATCAACAACAACTACTACAACCTCTACAACTACTACAACGTCGACTACGACGACATCGACAACAACAACCACAACAGACACAACAACTACAACAACGTCGACAACCACCACAACATCGAGTACAACGTCAACAACTACTACTACATCCACCACTTCGACAACAACATCATCTACAACAACTTCAACGACAACAGACACTACAACTACAACAACCTCGACTACCACGACAACATCGAGTACAACGACTACTACATCAACAACTACAACAATAACTACATCAACGACAACAACAACATCAACAACAACTACAACGTCCACAAGTAGTACGACGTCCACGACGACGTCAACATCAACAACTACAACCACAACTACAACAGATACAACAACTACGACAACATCGACTACTACTACAACGTCCACAACGACGACAACGTCAACAACTACATCAACAACTACAACGGAAACAACGACTACAACAACAACAACAACTACAACGTCAACCACTACAACGGAATCAACGACGACAACAACGTCAACTACTACCACAACAACTACGACGGAAACAACGACTACCACAACAACAACGAGTACAACAGAAACAACAAGTACAACATCAACAACTACGACAACGTCCACAACTACTACAACGTCCACTACGACGACAACTACAACAACATCGACGACCACCACAACATCTACTACGACGACGACATCAACAGTGACTACGACATGTATGTCCGATTAAAATTAGTTGTATGTTTTATTTTGTCCTTCATTTTTTAGCAATAATCAAAACGACAACGACTACAAGTGAGTTCATTGTACATCAACACATTATATATATATTGTGGAACAATGTCATATTGCGTGTAAAAGAATAGTTTAACATATGAGATCCTTTTATGTCTCCAATGAGTAGAAAATTCTATTGCTCTATATTTTTACAACAAAGATTGTTTCGGTGACGCTTAGTTGACGAGAAAAGATTATTTTTCGACAAACACACTGCTTGGTCTCGTAAATTTCTTCATATGAAGAATAGACATAGTTAACAGTAATTATTTGAGAGTGAGGATGACAAAAAACTATTACTAATCAAAAGATTCATTATAGGGTATAATTCATTTGATACATTCACTGAAGATGAGCTCAGAAGCTGACTTTCTAGAAGCAATAGAATCTCAAACAGAAGAATGTATCATCCATTTCGTCTCTATTTTTAATTTCATTGTTTCTTTCTCTCTATGCTAATTGTTTCATGATTCTCTCTTTCGATTATGATGAGTGTTGACTATACTCCATGTTTTATTCTGCTCTTCATTTCCTTGAGGGTGTTTGAACACTAGTTTTGTGAACTATTTGCTATCTGTTTAACCAGAAGATTTTCCAAAGATTAAATTAATACAACAGTGACAAAATATCTTCTTCATGGAGAATTTCGTTTCTTAACAACACATGCTCACGATATTCAGCTTAGCTAAGAGGCAAGACGAGTGCATTTATTAATCAAGTCCGTCTTGAGAAGCACTCAAAAGCTTAAAAAAGACTGCTGCCTAGAATAACATGTAAGACGTATATATTATTGTTATTTGTATTTTAGCTTATAGCTGTAGCAGTGGAGGACTTACACAAGTGTCTTCGACTACTAGTAATACAACCTGGACTCAAGCTATGTCAAATTTCACAGCAACGAGAAGTGTGTTAAGTGTCATTTTTGGTTTTGATTCGGCTTCGAATATTTATTTATTGCTCGACGATGTTTCAATTGTTAGCATAGCTAACCCATCAATTCAAGTACTCAATAATACGGGTTTTGACGATTCTCTATCAAATCCAACAGGATGGGATGCTTGGTGTTCGAGCACTTGCAATACCGGTACTGCAGGTGCTGTTACTAATGTTGGTTGTCGAACAGGTTATTGCTATAAAGGAGCATGTCGTAGTGGTTTAGATTATGTTGTTCAAACTTTTCCAGCTATTATTAATCAAACATATACTTGGAGATACTGGTATCGACGTATAGTGTCTGGTAGTGTAAGTAATAGTGCGACACTATATGCTGCTATAATTTAATGTACAAGAAATTGCCGATGGAATCAGAACTATGTTTTGCACTGATATTTATAAACAGAAATATATATTGCGCGTAATCTCCTTAAGATAGAAATAACTACACAAATAGAAGAATAGTGCAGTAGGAAACCAATGAAATATGACAAGAGACAACAATGTATTATATTCTCTCGCTGTACTTGTTCATGAGAATTCACTTATTTACCTACGAAAAATCAATACTTCAGTGCAATTCGAGAATGTGGATTTTTTTTGTTTTCGGATCTATGTCGATAGAAGAAAATCAAATTAATTGAAAATCCAAAAAAAACAGAAAAGAGAAACCATTTTCAATCTGATTTCGTTTCTTATTCATATAATCATGAGAGAATATTCAAATATAAAGCTATACGCCTTCCATAATTACTTTCATTCGAAAGTGTATAGCATACCCACTTCACTTGCCATAATAATCTTACTGAGAAAATGAATATCAACGTTCATGGATGGAAAGTTGCATCAATACCTAAAAAGATTCATCGAAAAGGTAAAAAGCAACATCATTCAACGGCAAAACAAAGTGAACTCAATATAGTATCTTCTGAAAGCCACCTGGTTTGTTCATTTTATCAATAGAATCTATCATTTGCATCATTCTTCCTATCATTCAATTAGGCCACAAATACAAACAGTTCTATTAAGAATTTCGTATCGGTAAATACTCATAGATTTTGTCTTAAAGATAATATTTTTCTCCGAACTTTTGTAGGCATCTATTAGCCAAATAACAATACAGAAAAATTCAATTTTACCCGCATCAGAAACGGATCCATCATTGCTGAGCAAAGTACAACCATCACTGGATAGCATTGTTGAGAAACCGCCGGGTGATGTTGAGCAACCGCCCAGTGATGTCGAAGAAATAACAATGGACAATGATGAACAACAACCAACAAACACCAATAAACAAACTGTCAAGCAAGCTAGTAAACAGAATAACACACATCGGTATGTTTTGTTCTTGTCATGAAAGTATCAGAAATTAATATCTATAAAGGAAACGATCGATTCGTCGTCTATGTTATCTGATCTCTGCTGCTACTATCGCTGCACTTGTGTTGGCCGCCATTGCTGCCGTTGCTGTGTTGACAACAAAGTGTTAGTATCATATTTTCATACGTACTGTTTTCTCTTATGAATATTCTTCTGTTGAATAGTAAACACTGGTACTACAACGACATCGACAACACGAACGAGTGAGCTTTTTTCACAAAATCGATTAAAGAAATGAGAATCTGTTTATCATTAGCTACGACAGCAACTACCGCAACAGCAACGACTACGACAACTTCAACGACAACAACTGCAACAACATCAACTACGACAACCAGTTCAACCACTACAACAACAACTTCAACGACCACATCAACTACAACAACAACATCAACGACGACAACAACTTCTACTACAACTACGACGTCTACAAGTTCGACAACAACGACATCGACGACAACAACAAGTTCTACGACAACTACGTCATCGAGTACAACTACTTCAACGTCCACCACAACATCAACCACCACTACTACTTCAACAACAACGTCGAGTACTACTACAACATCGAGTACGACGTCATCAACGACTACTACATCAACAACTTCAACAACCACATCAAGTACAACAACTACATCGACAACGACAACAACATCATCTACAACAACTTCAACAACAACAACTACAACAACAACATCAACAACGACGACATCCACAACTACTACAACAGACACAACAACGACAACAACGTCGACTACTACGACAACATCGAGTACAACATCATCAACAACAACTACTACAACTTCTACAACTACTACAACATCGACTACGACGACATCGACGACAACAACAACGACAACTACATCCACCACGTCGACAACAACATCATCTACAACAACTTCAACGACAACAACGACAACAACAACATCAACAACCACGACGTCCACAACTACGACAACAGATACTACAACTACTACAACATCGACTACGACGACATCGACGACAACAACAACGACGACTACATCCACCACTTCGACAACAACATCATCTACAACAACTTCAACGACAACAACGACAACAACAACATCAACAACCACGACGTCCACAACTACGACAACAGATACTACAACTACTACAACATCGACTACCACGACAACATCGAGCACAACAACTACTACGTCAACAACGACAACAACATCAACGACAACTACAACTTCCACAACTAGTACGACGTCCACGACGACGTCAACATCAACAACTACAACCACAACTACAACAGATACAACAACTACGACAACATTGACTACTACTACAACATCCACAACGACTACAACGTCAACAACTACGACAACATCGACTACTACTACAACATCCACAACGTCGACAACAACTACAACGTCAACAACTACAACGGAATCAACGACTACAACAACGTCAACTACTACCACAACAACTACAACATCCACTACGACGACGACAACATCATCTACGACAACAACGTCAACAAGAACTACTACGTCTATAACTACTAGAACAACAACAACGACAACAGCAACAGTGACTACGACATGTATGTCCGATTAAAATTGGTTCTATGTTTTATTTTGTCTTTCATTTTTTTAGCAATAACAAGAACGACAACGACTACAAGTGAGTTCATTGTAAATGGATGCACTGTATAAGTTAGTATTTGTATTTTAGCTTATAGCTGTGGTACTAGTGGACGACCTACACAAGTGGCTTCGGATAGTAATAATATAACGTGGACACAAGTGACAGCGAGTTTTACTGCAACGAGAAGTGTGTTAAGTGTCATTTTTGGTTTTGATTCATCGTCGGAAGTTTATGTATTGATCGATGATGTTTCAATTGTTAGAACAGCCAACCCATCAGTTGAATTACTCGATAATCCGGGCTTTGACAACTCCATATCAAATCCAACAGGATGGGATGCTTGGTGTTCTAATACGTGTGGTAGTAGTTCTGGAGGTGTTGTAACTAATATTGGTTGTCGAACAGGTTATTGCTACAAAGGACAATGTCGTGGTGGTAATAATGTAGACTATGTTGTTCAAACGTTTCCAGCTATTAGTGGGCAATCATATACTTGGGAATATTGGCATCGACGGATGCGGACAACTTCTGGTTCAAGTGGTAGTGCGACACTATATGCTGCTATAATTTAATGAACGATATTTTTCTTTTTTTTTGTTTTGTGATTTCGTAAAATTTTATGAAAATTAAAAAAAAATCTCCTGAACCGTATTCTATTAATGTAGAAAGAATTCAGTTAAGTGGTAAGAAGAGAAACCGTAAAATAACTTCTACTTCATTATTTCGTTTTCTTTGTTGTTCTGCACGATTTCATGTGAAATTTAATATATTATATGCAAATTTTTTTTTGAATGTTTTTTCATTATTTGTAAAATAATATATGAGTATCGTCAATAGATTCTGATTAAATAATTAAATGATTGAATTGTTTAACAGAGGAATATTATTATGATCGGTAATTGAAAGTTAAAGCCATAAAATGTCTACATACTAGTCATCGATAGAATACTTATAGCGAGTGCAATTCTTTTTTTTTCATTTTCGTTTTTATTTTTAGTTTCAAATCATTTCAAATAAATAATAACACATATTATACTACATATGCAACCATCAAATATTCCGGCCGGCCCTTATCAAGCTCATGTAACACGTTTGAGTGTTCATACGGCACATTGTAGTGAAAATACGGAACAGCGAGGAGCAATAACGCCGATAAATTATTCAAATCGTATTCATAGTGGAATTTCATCGTTTGAATTAGGAGATGCATGGAAAAATACGAACAGTGATCTTGGCATACCATCGAATCTATCGAAAAAGTAATTATTTTTCATTTGTAATTTCGTTTTTTTCTTGAAATTCAATTAGACCATTTCTATCGCGTCGTTTGTGTTTAATTCTATTGATAATCGGTATTTCATCTGCGATCATGGTTTCTATAGCGGGCATTGTACTGGCTGTAACATTACGTATGCTATTCTTTCAACAGATATTTGTTTATCATTATATTGTAGCTAAATCAGCATCGTCAACTTCAAAAATAACAACGGAAACAACAAGTAATTAGAATATCTGTAAAATCTTTTTTTTTCGGCATTTTTGTTTTATAGCTTCATCAACAACAAGCACATCAGTAACCACACAGACAACAGCTAGTACAACGACCACTTCAACATCCACTACTCAGACAACGAGTACGACGACTACAACTGTAACGAGTAGTACAACTACAAGTACAACTAGTACGACTTCATCGACTACTACCAGTAGTAGCACAACAACAACCAGTTCAACGACAACAAGTACAACATCGACCACTAGTACCACAACGACTACTACCACAACTACAACGACATCAACGACAACAACGACGACGACGACAACAACAACGACGACGACGACAACGAGTACTACAACGACAACTAGTAGTACAACAACTACTACGAGTACATCAACAACAACTACAACAGATACAACCACAACCACAACTACATCGACAACAGCTACAAGTAAGGTGTTTTTCTGTATATTAATGTTAAAATTTATCTTTCTACTTATAAGCTACCGTTTGTACGCGATATGGTCGTGGCAATTTAGGTCTATTAACTGGCTATACTTCATCTGCATGGACTACCTATAGTTATTCGTATACAGCAACAAAACAAGAGCATATTCTTATTTTTGGATTCACAGCAGCTGTGAATCGCTCTTGGCTTATGGATAATGTATCCGTTGTTGAAAATTCTTTGCCATACGTGGAATTACTCGAAAATGAAAGTTTCGAAGATTCAACCGTATCTCTATTCGGTTGGCAACAATGGTGTTCTTCGTATTGTCACTACGGTACCAAGGGTAAAATTATATCCGGTGCCGATTGTTATTTAGGTAGTGGAAATTGTTTTCAAAATAGTTGTCTCGGTCCATATGTTGAATTTATTGGACAATTTTTTTGGACGAATCCAGGTTCGAATTATACGATTACATTTGAATTAGCATTGACAGGTTCGGGCGGTGTCCGATCTACAATGTTTTATGCAGACATATTTTAATTTTTTTTTTGTACTCTTTCTGTGTTGAATTTAATCGATAAGAGAAAATAAACAATAAGAAATCAAATAGAGCAATGTATCCGTACGAGAACTTTGTTCTTTTGAATACTTATACTGTACAAAGAGGTATTATCCGTTGAAAATAGAAATAAAAATGCAAATATATATTTCCAATCATCCACTGACCACATTGATTTCTTTCGAAATAATGGGGTTGTTTATTTCATTTTAGATTTTTTTTTGATTGAATTTTAGAGACTTGATGAAACCTTAATTATGCAATTTTTCTCTCTTTTTTTCATCAGAGAATAATAATAAATAATAGAAAAAAAAACAAGTACTTTCTATATTCATTCGTTATTCCACATAATAACTGACAGTTGTTGATTTTCAAATGAAACCGAAATCATTCCCAAGAACTAGTCGTCAAATTCGTGTTGTCCGTGTTAGTAGACCTTCGATTGTCCGAGCAATCGAACGTGAACATTCTACAATACCTTCGGTTTGTTTTCTTTCACACACATACAGAATATAAATTCTCGTTCTTTTGCTGTTGTTTGTGATAGGCAGTCGATAGTTGGTTAAGTAGTATGCCAAGTGCTCGAGCACCAATAATAAAACCAACACAAGTCAAAAAAAATCATCCTCCAAGAATTTCCGAAAATTCATTTGTCAAAGAAGATAAATCTCGTCGAGTACGTAAATCATGTATGATTATTTGTGCAGTTGTTTTAACAATTCTTCTGATTGGATCGATTGTTGGCGTTATTTTAGCTGTTCAATTACGTTAGTTCTCATTGATTTAATCTGTGCTATGCATATTTGTGTTAAATATCTTTTGAAGATTCATTTATTTTTTTTTTCTTTCTCATATCAATGAATAAATATATATCGTATCCGATAGTGCAATCTATCAATAATTATAAAAACAAACTTTCGTTTCTTTGTTTACGCAATGTTACCGATGCATAAAATTGCATATGAAACCGGAAGAGGTGAAAAAAAAATCATATGAATGACTTGTATTCTAATAATATGATGTTTATAAACTTTTAGCGAAAGGAAACTACTCAAAGGCAATTAGTTCTTTTTTTCAGGAAGAAAAAAAGAAAAGAAAAGAAAAACACTAGACATGCATTTCTTTACCCTCATTTCTCTTATTTATTAGCAGCAGATGTTCGTACTTTAGTTATTTCAATGAAACAAAATCAAATTTATTTTCAAGCTCAATCGTCGTTTGCCGTGTCAGCTATTATGATCACATCGAAGATTATTATTCTTCTCGGTTTAACGATTATCTTTTTTTCTCAACAACCAACAATAAAATCCGTTGGAACGAATAGTACTTTGAAAACTCGTTGTTCAGCTCATATATGTCTATCAAATCGTCATAATTTCGCTTGGGTTATCGATTTCGCTTGTTGTCTTGCTACAATCAATCTCGTTCTTGAATTGACAAATCTAGTTCTTGATATATCTTCACATGTCACTGCATCAAAATTGAAAATTATACTTGGTAAGATAATTAACCCGTGTTTTTGTTACCTTGAACTATCGTTATAGAATATATAACATATTTGACTACATTTATTTTAACTATTTGCTTGATTGGTTTTGCCACATCTCTCGTTATTAATTCTCATCAATCATCCATTGGCTATGGATTCGGTTGGTTCATTGTTTCATTTACTTTTTGCGTTATCGATTTGGGATGTTCACTTCGAAGACTTGTAAATGAATACAGTTTTTCTTTTCAATGGCTAATTTTCGTTTCATTTTCAGGTAGTAAATTGGCCTGAAACAATCTATTTAACTGATCAGAATTCTTCATTATGTAATCAATCGATAGAATTGAATCATCTAATAAAACATTCGCCATCGAATTTACAACTTGGCAATGCATCCGACCAGAATTTTTTGCATATGTATTCTATGAATGAATAAATCTGATTAAAATAAGAAAAACTCGAGTCACGTATTTCTCAAGAGAATATACATACATACATATATATATATATATATATACACGTATGATTTGCTTTGTGCGCATTAGTTCGTTTGACTACATTGGAAACAAACGATGATTTATGCGATTTTGTTCTTGTTTTGCATTCGGCTATCGAGTGCAACTTTATTTTCTCTATTTAGTTCATCAGGTAGAATCTTAATTGTATAGAAATGAGTACGAAAATTTACTTTTAAGAATCGATGAATGATTGGATTACTGAACAAGTTCAAGTTGTTCCACTTGATGATGGACAAATAAGATCATATATGATCTTTCGACAGAATTCATCGACAGATCAATCAAATTCATTTATTCTTGATTTAAATCTAAATAAAAACTTCTATTCACCTATTCCAATTGAATACAATCAACAAGAATTCTATTCAAATCGATCTGGATGTTTGTTTTACACGGGATCTGTTCGACATTGGGGAGAATTGAATTCTCTAGTTGCTGTCTCAGTCTGCAATGGTTTAGTAAGAAGAAATTTCTTTCTTTTTCATCTCATAATAAAATATTCGTGTTTAATCAACAATCGTTTGTCTAGACTGGATTAATTCATCATACTCAATATGGTATCGATTATTTTCTCGAACCATTATTAAACATATCCGATCGATCATATATTTTGACATATCGAAAACGATATTCTTCGAAACAAGACAATCTCTGGTCATGTCAAGTCGAATCCATCAAAAATCGAACGAAAAAATCGAATCGAACACGTCGATCAGTGATTCGAGAACGTTTCGTTGAAACATTACTCGTTGCTGATGCGACTGTAACCGAATATTTTTCTCATCAACATATAACTGAACTTTATTTGTTAACAATGATGAATATTGTTCATAGTATCTATAAACATGTTACCATTGGCTATCCAATCGAAATTGTCTTAACAAGAATTATTTTACTGAATAATCAAGTAGAATGAAAGAAGAATTGAAAACTGTGACGTGTTTTTAAAAAAAAATATTTAGTCAGATTTTCAAATGGCATCGAAATCTCATGAAACATTGAATCGTTTTTGTGAATGGCAAGAACAATTGAAAAAAAATCGAAGTCTTCATCATGATGTCGGCGTATTTCTGACGAGAAAATCATTATGTCAACAAAATACTAGCTGTTCAACAATTGGTCTTGCACATATGTCAGGAATGTGTGTTGCCAATCGAAGTTGTAATATCAATCAAGATATTGGACTTTTCTCGGCATTTACTGTTGCACATGAAATTGGTCATAAGTAATTATAAAAACGAGAATTGATTCACCATTTGATTGAATTTAGTTTGGGTATGAGTCATGATGGTGAACGAGGACATTGTAGTAATGGTGATACTATTATGATACCAAGTTATGCTAAAGTACCCGTGAATATGTGGTCGGATTGTAGTCGAGATAGTTTAACAGATTACTTCGAGTAAATAATATTTTTCATAAAGAATGTTCGTTGAGTATTTCGAATTTCTTCTTCTTTTTTTTTGTTCTAGTCAAGGTTGGGGACAATGTTTGAATAACAAACCACGTACGAGTCAACAATTCGATGATATTTTACCCGGAATTATATTTGATCTCGATGAACAATGCCGATTAGCAATGGGTGCTCATTCAAGATTTTGTTTTCTTGGCGATGAACCACCAATGGTAAAACAAAAAGCGAGCGACGTGAAATCCTGTATAATTGATTTCTTTTTTTTACAGGATATTTGCAAGAAAATGATGTGTACAAAGATGCATGGCAAACATTCGATGTGTTTACCATCAATGGCCGGTCAACCAGTTGACGGAACTATTTGTGGCCCGAATAAAGTAAAAATTTATTTTGAAAAAAAAACAAAAAAAAAGAAAATTTGTTCCAGTGGTGTGTCTATGGTCGATGTACTTCAATGAATTATCGAGCTGAAATACTTCCGATAAATGGCGGTTGGAGTCCGTGGACATCGTGGAGTTCGTGTTCGCATACGTGCGGATTAGGTGTTGAATACCAACAGCGAACATGTACAAATCCAAAGTAGAGATCGACTTATTTATTTGACTTTCTTTTCTTTTTTTTTTACAATTTAGACCGAATTTCGGTGGTAAACATTGTCTCGGAGTACGTAAACGTTATCGAACATGTTCATTGAAAGTAAATTATTCTTTTTCTTTTCGTCAATATTCACATTTTTGAAAACTTTCAACTAGCCTTGCAAACAAACGAACACAAATTCGAAATTTGAATCTCATCTCAATTGTGACGAATTAAATTCGAAATCGAATGGAACGAAATGGAAAACTGTGCCATGGTTTGCATCCGTACCATGCATGGTCTTCTGTACACCAATAATTGCTGCTCCTCTCGATTTCAATAATCAAACATCATCAACATTGAACGTTACATTAGCAGGTGATGAAGTCGGAAAAATTGAATTAATTAAATTTCGTGATGGATCACAATGTACAATCGATGATGACGATGATGAGCATATGATCAAAACCTATGGTATATGTATAGCTGGGCAATGTCAAGTAAAACCTAGTTTTGTTTCGCAAACAAAAACAATAACAATGCTTTCTATAATAGAAACTTGGATGTGATAATCAATTGTATTCAACAGCTGTTGAAGATGAATGTGGAATATGTAATGGTAATCGAAGTGAATGTGAACAAATAACGAAATCAATTGAATATAAAAAAGCTGAACGAGTATCGGCAGGTTCATATGTTAAAATAGCAACGATAAACAAAGGCATTTCAACATTTCATTTCGAAAAAGCAACACATTCGCATAGTTTCTTGGCATTGAAAGTCAAAGATAAATACTATCTCAATGGTAATCATACAATAATGGAACGAAAAGCATTTCTCATTGGTCAAACACGTTTATGGTATAAACGAGGAGTCAAACAAGAAATTCTTGAAGCTGGTAAACATCCATTATCTGACAATGTCGATATTATGCTGTTAGTTTTAAATAATGATTTAATTAAAATTAAATATTCATATTGGAATTCGATCAATCAAACAAAAGCCAATCAAACAAAATTAAGAACAAACTATTATCAATGGTTTTTTGAGAATAATACAAATGATGAATGTTCATGCACAACTCGACAACCATATTGTGTGTTTAAATCATATCAAAATGAATTCGTTGTTGTTTCGGAAGATCTATGTGATGCAAAAACAAAACCTAAACCAATCAAATGTCAACACAAAAACTGTTCGATACTAGTTCCATCGGCACCTCGATGGCAAATAGGTCCGTGGCGTGCATGCGAAGGTCGTTGTTGGCCGCAAGAAGCTTTCCAACGTCGAAGTCTTCTCTGTGTACGAACGATTTCCAACAATAAAATACATACAATACCAACGAGTATTTGTCTACATTGGCTATCAACAATACCTGTTACAATACGAGAATGTCCTCCGAATCTTTCGTCGTCAATACCGAAATGTTCACAATTGAAAATCTACCATCAATGGAATACAAGTGAATGGAAAGGTGTAAGTACAAAGAATGAAAGAGTAATGTGATATTTTTGTTGTTGTTGTTGTTGTTTAGAATTGTTCGAAAAAGAATCCATGTGCAATGCAATACCGAAATATTACCTGTGTATCTGATGATCTCAATGCGATCTGTACGGCTGATGAAAAATCGAAACCAATCGATCGACGACCATGCAATACTCTCTGTGGTCAATGGCTTGTTTCACATTGGTCACAAAATGTAAATCTTCTACAAGAAAAGAAACATTCTCGATTATTTCTGCTTTTTTTTTTCTTTTCTTTTACTAAAGTGTTCAGGTTCATGCCAAAATGCAAGTATAACTCGACGAGTATGGTGCAGTTCATCGATATGTAATGAAGACGAACAACCATTGGCCAGTCGTCAATGTATACCAACACATTGTGTTGAGCAATCGATTTATAAAGAAGTTACTGAATCAACAACGCATGCTCAAAAAACCAAAGCAACCACAAAGAAAACTACAAAGAAAACAACAAAGAAAACAACAAAGAAAATTCTTCCTACAACAAAAGCCTCCAAAATAACAAAAAAACGTTCATGATATACATAAATTCTTCTTATTTTATCAACCATTATGGATATGATCGAATGTGTTTTTACTCTAAAATCATAATTACATTAATAACCTATTCTAGTGTAGAATTCAGAAAAAGAATATAGAATAAAAAATAATCTTTATGTTAACTTGACGACAAGTTCTTTTCTAACATCACTTATATTTCAATTTATTTGATTAAATTGTGAAAATCATATTTTATATTTTCTCTCGTCATAAACGTGCCATGAGACATAAACAAAATGTGTCACGTACTCAAGGGCATACACAGGATTGTATTATTTAAAAGAAGCGTCTCTTTAATGAAAGCAGATGCATGACAATTCAAAAATATAACGATATAACAATAAAATATTAAATGATGAGGGCGACCGATTTAAACGACAACATCTGACAGATAGGTTCTTATTTTTAAAATGTAAATATGATTTTATGCAACCGAAAAGAGAACATATATAAACACAAACATATCTTATTAGAATTCGCTCATTCATTGATAAATAAATATATGGCTTTTAGTCCTTTAACGATTTCAAGAATCCTTATTTATATTTATGTGTTAATACTTCTTTCATGTACTCTGGTATCAGGTGCAGAGCAGGTATCTGCTAACGATCCGGATGATTCAAGTATTAACAAAGATGACGTCTTTTTACAATGGTTACGATCTTATATAAACCGAATTCCAACTAAACAAGTAGCATCAACAGATTCAACCAATCCTCAACGACGAAATGTAATGCTACCTCGGATATGTTACTTTACCCGTGTGACTAAATCGGGTATCTATCAAAAACTCTGTTTACCATATGATCGCGATGCAGAGCATTAAATAAATAAATAAATAAATTTAAACGAACATATGAACGAGTCTATTATAAAAATTTGTTATTTGTTTTGTTTTCTAAGAATAAATTTTCAAAGATAAGAATATCGGGTTTTTTTTCTGAAGTAAATTACGTTAACATTTGGGTCAATCATAAGATGAAAAATGTATATACGTGCGTTAGAAACGAGAGTATTATTACACAACTGTTTCCTGCAGTTACATTTTGTAATTATGCACCGGCACGTTTCGATCGTGCGCTAGAACCATTTCTTAACGCGACCGATCCAAATGATCTAAGTTATGCCAATTCATTTACTCCTGAGCAAGCTGCTCAAGTTTTTGAATACCTACGACAAAGACTCAATAACAATGAATCAGTTGATCAATTCTTTTTCACTCTTGATATGATGTCAATAAGTTGCGTGTACAACGGAGATTTATGTACAAAAGATGATTTCATTTTGTTTCTCTCATCACGACATGGCCGATGTTTTACATTTAATGCACAAACAACAAAAGCAAATCAAACTAATCTTCGATGGACAAGTGACAGCGGAGGAACAGGCAAACTACAATTATGGTCTCTATACACATAATCAATTATACATTTCATATGTCTCAGGAGGTTTGAATTATTGATGAGAAAAATTCATACTCTTACAGGTTCTTATTTGACTTTCAATAGACGTATCAGCAGGAATCGTAGCTATGGTTCATGACAATACTCAATTACCACGAATTGATATCGAAGATATTGAATTAGCACCAGGACGAAAACATAAAATTGGTTACAAGAAAAAAACAACATTTTTCCTATCATCACCATACACGGATTGTACGAATGTCTAACGAAATTTTTCGTTGAATCAACTGGCGTCCCACTTCCACTCGATTGGTCATCAAATTGGTTAACTGAAGTCTATGCTAATTATGTTTCGCTTGACGTGGTTTGCGAATCGACTCAAGTCGAAATGCTTTATCGTCTTCTACGTTTTGAGTTTCACGCAATTAAAAATAAATTTCAACGAAAAAAAACTTAAATCTATTTGTTCTACATTTTGAAGGCGAAAAAAAAGCAAACAAAAAAATTTTCTTTCCTTATTATGTATCCTTGTTTGTCCATCGAAGGAAAAAAAGAATAATTTACATAAATATATTTAAAAAAAACGAGAGCACACAATCGTATCACTGTTTTCTCTATGATTTATGTGACAAGTCAATGGAATTCATATTGCCATGTACTTCTGGCGTATATGTAAAAAGTACGATTAAGGTCCATAAATGTAAGAGTATAGCATAGAAGATCACTCCAAGTCGAACAGCTGGATAACGTTTTAAAAAAATGCCAAGACGAATGCCAAGTTTATCGAGTTCATTAGCTGCCCGTTTCACTTTCTTGGCAATATCAGGATCATACGGTGTTTCACGTAGAATTGGTAAACGATAACGAAGATTTTCGTCATGATCATTATCATAGATATTGTTGTGATCTGGATCCATGGAAATGATTGTTGCACCAGCTGTTCGTCGTGATGATTGAATTGACGGATTATTATTTAATGATGACGATGATGAAGTTATTTTTTCATAATCATCTAAACGTTTTTCTAACCGTTCCAATTGCATTGTTAATGAACTTTTGTCGGTCTGTAATGACTCAATGATTGTTTGTTTATGAATTAAAGATTCGGTTAAGGTTTGTAAACGCTTTTCTAATTCATCATCATTAACATGATTTATCGATTTAGCTGTTAATTGTAAACGAAGACGTTCGAGTTCTCGTTCACGTTCATTTAATTGCATGAGATGTGTTTGTTTTTGTCTTTGAAAATCCTCATGAACATAAGCTAGTTCTTGTTTTAAACGTGCATAATCTTGTTCAACTAAAACTAAACGTGAACGTTCATCTTTCAATTGTTCATTTAATTGATTTGTTTGTTCATATAATTGTTCATCAGCATGTTGAATAAGTACTTCAGCTTCTTGAAGTTCACTTCGAAGCGTATGAATTGTTAATTCACGTGCTTGCAATTCTTGTTTGAATAAATCATTTTCAGCTTTGACTTCTTCATATTGAACTTGTGCCCAATTGGATGATGTTGGTGAACTCGTTCCAACAAGATTGACTTCGAGTAATGTTGGATCATCTGTATTGCCACTTGTTTCAATTTCTTGTTCGTTACTATTTGATGATGAAGAACTTTTTTGTTCGACCATTTCTTTAAGTTTAGCAATTAGTTTATCTTTTGTTTGAAGAATTCGTTGTGCTTTGGCTTTATATTCATTGCCATCTTGTTCTAATTGATGAATAAGATTTTTCGCTTGTTTGGTTTGTTGTTGCTGTTCATGAATTTGTAGACGTTCATCAGTTAAACGTTTTTCTGTTGCTTTCAATTGCTCGACGAGTTGTTGTCGTTCATCGTTGGAACGTTTTTCAAATAGATGTTTCTCTTCAATCAAACGTTCATTGTCTTGGGTACGTTGTTGAAGATCTTGTTCCAATTGATTGACACGTAATTGAAGAGCATCGAATGCTTGTGATTGAATACCGGACGAATCCGTATGATCTTGAAGAATTCGTGTACATTGATTTTGCAATTGTTCACATTGTTGAGTTTTCGATTTGATTACATCATCGGATTCGGTAAGACGAACACGTAGAAGAGCAATTTGAGAATCTTTAGCGGATAATGATTCACGTAGATCAGACTCGAGCGAACGTAATTCACGTAGTAGAGCATCGGATTCGGCGATCTGATGTTGATATTGTATTTGTTGTCGTTTAAATGTTTGTAAATCACCTTCATGTTGACGTTTATCACGGATTAATGTTTGAATTTCTGATTGAAGTGAAGCAATAACATCATTTTTCAAATTCGAATCATTTTCCGTCGTAGTTTCTTGTTTTGCCGGAATATTCTAAAGTAAAAACTTGACAAAAAAAAAACATTATATTTCGAAATATTTCTCACGAGTATGAGTCCTTCATCATCATCATGCGTGTGTCCAGCAGGTGTCACCGATCTCGGTGTTGTTGATTCAGATTTTGATGATTTTTGTTCAGGAGTTTTCAATTGTTCATTTGTCGACATATCCGGCGAACTGGCTGTTCGCGTCGATTCAGTAATCAAATTGCTCAATGATATTGGCCGATTTGGTTTACTCGCAATCGGCGTTGAACTATTCAAATAGTCCATTAAATCGGAATCATTTGGTTTTTTATTTCGACGAGTATTATCTGTTGAATTTCGAGCTGTTGACTTCGATACCGCTGAGGGTGTTGTTGATGTTTCGAGTATCGATTCATCATTTGTTTGTTTTGATGTTAATTTGCCAGCGTGTTGATTGATTGCTGCATTTGTTTGTTGATCAACTTGATTTAAAATATCTTCAGCACGTTTCAATAACCAAGACATCAAGGATAATTTCGATACGGTTGACTAAAACTATTCGAAATCTATGAAACAAATACAAGGTGAGTAGAAAAGTGCCACATAACAGAACATAGAAAACGAATGATGATGATTCATCGAAAGACAACAACGAAGAAAAATAAAAATCAATGAATGTAAGACTGAGATACCAATTGCGATCGGTAGTGAATAGATGTCACTCGAAGATTTTACTTTATTTCAACAGAAAAAAAAAAAGAAAAGAGCCGTAATTTTTATCTCTCCCTCAAACATCGATTTGAATAGTTAATGTTTGATTGAAAGGTATAAATTTTGAGTCGATATTCAATTGAATATTAGATAATTGTTTATTATCAATCCAACAACTCGAACCGGTTTGCAGTGGACAAATAAAAGTAACATCAGTTATACAAGGTAAAATAACTAAACGAAGAGCATCGTTAACGATATGTTCGTGCCGTTGACATTCGAGATTTTTCATAATGAAAAATTTTTGATTTGTTGTATTAATTGAAATATGTACCTGTTCAATAATTTGATTAATTTTCTCATTTAAATTCGGTAGATCACTATTCGAATGAAAATATACGTTTGTTTCGAAAGCAACTGATAGTATCGAACCATTTTTGATAGGATTTTGATGATTTAAATTATAGATTTTTGTTTTATTCAGCCAAATCAATGGCTTGAACGTATCGATGAGTATCAATGCAAGACTTTGACTTGTTCGATTCTCTGTTGAAATATAAATACCAGCTTGTGATGAACGAATATGTCGAGCATACAATCCTTCGTAAAAGGGATTGTAAAAATCCGATAGTAGATTTATTCTACGATTTTCTTCGACGAAACATTCGACTTGTTTATGAATATTTTGTTTGAATAAATATCGAGTTTCGATCGATTGTTTGTCATGATTTTTGAATAGACGAATATCGATTTCATCGTCTAATTTAACAAAATAAACTTTGGAAGTTTGATTTCGTACTCGTGGAAGAGTATCAAGCCAAACTCGTGTCTGATTTGTTGAAAGATCAGCGGTTGTCAAGCATAGACCATGTAGTATTGAAAACAAAACAATTATCAAAAGCATTGTGTTGATTGCTGATCGAAATTAAACTGAATTAAACTAGGTTTTTGTTTTGAAAATGAAATTTTAATCCCAATGAAAACACAATTATTATTTTACAGAAATATAAATCACAGTAAAAAAAATGAGAGAAAGAGAAAACAAAAACAATAATTGAAACGTTTTGTGACTTGATGAGATTCATCGGTTTTTACAAAGAAAAGAAATGTAAAAAAAATTGTCGTGAGTAATTTGGCGAGATTTAGGATAAGACTTTCGGATTGCAGGCTTCACAAATTTCGTCGGATGTACGAATAGGAAGATATCCACCAGTGCCTTCGAGATTGTCATCAGATACAATAATCTAAAATCAATAAATTCATAGAACAAGAGATTAACAAATGTTATCATACATTTTCATCTGCTAAATTCAGATCAGCCATGTCATCCAATTCTACTTCGTTATATTCATTCGCATTGAGTGAATTTCGAGTCTGAAAATATAAAAATTTTTTCTTTAATAAATCAAACAAAAATAAAACAAAGTTTACTGAAGGATTTAGATTTGATGGGTTTCGTCGACACCGTAAAATATTGAAAACAAAATTTATTGACTGTTGAAATTGAAAACTAGGCAATCTTCTGATAAAAATAATCAGAATCAAAAGTACAAATGCTGCTAAAAGACACAGGGTTAAGGCCACGAGATGCCATGAAACTAAAACAAAACGCCGCTGTTTTTATCTCTCAGCTAGTTTTTTGCTGCTCAAACTTGGAAAAAACGATGTTTCAATCTCTCGACAAACTTCTGGTCCATCAAGATCATCGTATTCATGTCGACATTTGAGACAAATTCGACAAATTGTGTTCGACGAACAACTGTCAGTGATAATCATCGAACTTTTCAAATCAACCGATGTCCATGTCTGAACGAAAGATCGAACATTTTCATTCATATTCAAAGTGAAAAAACAAGGCAATTGAGTCTACTTGATTGATATTCGATGAGATACTTTTCTCACAAACAGCTGACGCTGGTAATTGAGTGATATTGATTGCTATCTTTTGATTTCGTTGTGTTTTAATCGTAAATTCAGGAATAATCAGAAAAACTAGAATTGAAAAGAAAATTTTTGATTTTGTTTTGTTTTTTGGTTTATCGAACTCGGTGAGATATTGAATGTATAATTTGTCGGTGTGAAATGTTCTAATTTTTGTTCGAGAACCATGGAAATCTTATTCGGAAAGACACCTTCAGTCATTGGTCTTAAAATGAAAACGAGAGTTTCATTTGTACTTTCATTTTTGAGAAAATCGAAACGAGATTTATATGCTTGATGAGTTAATCTAAAAGTGTTCAAACGATTTCATCAGTCAAAATTCATATTGTTTTTTTCTTAGATTACGCTGAAGGTAATTCAATTAAATCAAATTCCGGATTATAATCATTGTAAATCGCTCGAGCTATGGTCGGCGCATAGAATTTACATTTAACATATTTCAAATCGTAAACTAAACATCGTTGTTGAAGAATAATTCTCCCTGGAGAATCTTCAAATAAAGAACATCATTGAGTTGAATTATTAAATCGAATTTATTTGACTTTTTTTACCTTTAACATAAACATCGGCTAGATTCCCACGACTTCGTTCACCTTGAACATAGCATAATAAATGAAACATGCCGAGATAATTTCTTGATCGTAATTGAGCGCGTATACATGTTTGATTGATTGTTTTAACTGAGATTTTTACGAGATCCGATGAGATATTTTTCGATAGACTAAATGTCAACGGTGATTTCGATGTAGTCTGTCGATTGATACAAAGAAATGTAGCCGTACTATTTGACTGAATAATCACTTCTTTTGGTACTGAAAAAAGATTGTCAATGGTTCGAAAATAATTACGAAATAACGTTTTGTCTTACTAATTTCGATATGTGAAGGCGAGAAAAAAGCATAGATTGTTTGAAAATAGAGTAAAATAACAATTTGTAAAATATTTCGTGGCAATGCCATAGTTTCAGTTTAGAAAAATAAACGTACGAAACAGTCTTTCTTCGAACAAAAAATACAATACGTTTTATTCTTTTTTCCAGGAAAATAACGTGCGTTTGTTTTTTGCGTTTCTCCAACAAAAAAAGAAAGAAGAGAAAAAATAACTCAAGTGTATCTGTGAGAAGAGAAAAACGCTGCTGCGGTAGTTTATAACCTTAAAATTATATTATCATCGAATCAAACACCTGCCGATATCGACATGTTTGAGAGTTGAGTTTCTCAGCGAAAAATAAAACCACTATAGTCGTTATGGATGCACACACGAAGGTTTTCAAAGGAAGAAAAAAAAATATAACCGAAAAAAAAACGCTTATGTGCGCACATGAATCAATCATAGTAGTTTATTTTTTCGGTTAAATACAAAGTTATTGATGAAGATAAAATCATATTTTATTTCTACGAAATACTAACACATAGTTTGTATCAAATTAGCTACTCATTGAAAGGCCAATCAATCAAAAATTATTTTGGAAATTTCTTTGAAAAGAAAAAAAGATATGAGTAGTATAATTTCTGACGAGAAAGGGTTTTTTTCCACTTTTAAAATTGCGCGAGAAAAAAAAGTAACATTTTTTTTTTCTTTTCGCGTCCTTAAAGAAGAAAAAATAAATAGAAACATGTTAATTTCACAGAAAGAAGAAAAAAAATTACATGTTGCTACGTCAGCGTTTTTCAAGCATGAGTAGAAACACCCCGATTTACACTGTAAAATACCGCAATCTTCCATACAAAATAGTTGTATTTTATTCAAGATAAAATATTTAATCGAGAACTCAATCATCTACTTAAACTTACATTGATAATAGAGTAGCCATAAAAAAACACAGCATAATCTGCAATATATATTTGTTTTATGCGAGCATTTACTGTGTTAAATTAAAAATTTAATAATGACATCAAAAATTTAGTTGTGCATTGATTCTAAGATAATAACGAAGAAGTTTTTGCGTTACATTTAACATCATTGGATTGTCAAGGTCAATATTGTTTTTGCTTTAAAATATAAATCTGAATTACGAACAAGAAATTTTATGTGCAGCAATCTAAATCCAAATAGCAAACTTTTATTATACCAATAAGACAAAAAAAAACAGAGAAAAAAAAAGAAGAAAAAAATACTGTTCTTTAGTTTTGATATGTCACTAGAGTAGATATGCTTATCATTGGTAGTATTCGTTAAAACCTGCCATTTTGTAATGGTTGTATTTCTTTCGTTTTCTTTTTCTTCAGAGAAATCTGAGCGAGTGAATAGACGTTTTTATGGATGTGTCTGACGATTCTTTTACCATCGATCAAGCTATTGATAAATGGAGACGATTAACAGCTAATGATTGGCATTTGCTTGAACAAGAATATACTGTTTGTGTTTGATTGTTTTCTTCGAAATTCATTCAATTCGAATTCATTCTTAAATTAGTCACTTGCACAATTCAATCCAGCTCGTGCGATCATAGGAGCAAATCCAGTAAACAAACAGAAAAATCGTTATGCTTTAGTTTTTCCTTGTAAACTATTGATCGATACATGTATGTAAATTTCAATTTTTTCAATTGGAAAATTTAGATGATGAAGAATTTTGTCGTGTATCGTTACAAAAACTACCCGAGAATCCTTCAGATTATATAAATGCATCGATAATTCGTTCGATTCCACCGGTAGAAAACTAACGAAATCGACTAGATTTCTAAAAAAAAAGTTCTCTATTTCCGTTAGGATCAAATCTCGACAGCATCAGCTTCGAAAATATTCTACGCTGCGCAAGGTGATGTCAAAAACAAAGTTCACTCATCTTTTATTCGTATCTGTCTAGGACCTCTCAATCAAACCATTGATGATTTTCTTCGCATGATTATTGAACAACAAATAACAGCTATTGTCATGCTGTCGTTTAGTTACGATCCAATAACTCGTACTTATGCAGTTAGATTTCAATTCTGTGTTGATTTTCGTTTTCGAATATGTCATTTTCATAGCCAGAACATGCGGCTTATTTTCACGAGAGAGTCAATTCAACGATCGAAACATCATCGTATAGAATTCGTACTCTCCAAGTAACACATGCATATGGATATATTATTCGACGTTTACGTATTGAATCGAAAGTAATCGAAAATTAATCATTTTGAGTTTGTTTTTTTTTCTTCGAATGCAAAAATTTAGTCGACAAATGTTGTGCACGTGTGTGAACAATATCATTATCCACATTTTGTGGATAGAGGTACTCCAACTGATTATTATTCCATGATTGGTTTAATTTCAAAGTTACGTGAAAATCCAACTGAACGTACATTAGTTCATTGCAGGTTGAGAACAAACACAGTTACTTTGACTTTTTTCTTGTTGTTTGAATGAATTTCTAGTGCAGGCGTTGGTCGAACTGGTGTATTCATAGCATTGTATTATCTATTCGATCAATTCGAACGTCGACAACGATTAAATGTCAGACAAACAGTTGATACTATTCGTTTATATCGTCCACATCTTGTTCAAACACTTGTAAAAGAAACTTTTATGAATTCAATCGTTTCGAGATTTTAATTTTCTTGAGGAACAATACGAGTACATCTATCGATGTCTAGCAGAAATGTCGATTCATCCGTATCAAAGACAAGTTCTTGATAAATTTATTGAACATTGGAAAATTCTAAAACTAACTACGGATCGAAATGATAATAGTTTAGTTTATGATTTTCAAGTAAATATTTGATTTGAAAATTCGAATTGAATTTAAGGGTGTTGTTGTTGTTGTTCTATAAGAATCGAAATAGACGTGTACAACTCGATTCATGTTTTACGACAACCATGGCTGAACAACATGCAAACGCAAATCGAGATCGGCAATTTATTCCATGTTAATCATCGTTGTTTTTAAGAAAATTACCAAACTATAATATTTCGTTCGAATTTAGACGATCAAAATCGTGTTTTTCTTCATTCACCAAGTGAATCATTGTACATAAATGCATCGACAATTCCTGTAAAAAAAACACGATATTTTAACGGTTCATTCGACTTGTTTATTTTTTCTCAATATAGAATATTATCAATTCACGAGGTATCATTCTAACTCAAGAACCAATGAAGCATACATTGCAACCATTTTTCTCGATGATTTTACAAGAACACAAAAATTTCATTGTGTCTGTTGAACAAGTTCGATTTTGGGGACAATTAAAAATTTCGAATATATTTTTCGAATCTCCTAGATGGAAAATTTCAATTATACTCAATCAGCATTTCTCAGCTTAAGTGATATTCGTGTGGATATTTTACCATTAGAACCAACGAAAAAGAAATTCAACGAATATAATCGTTCGCATAAAATCAAAATTCGACATGTGCGTAGCTAAACCAGAGATAATGAATTCGATTCGTGTGTGTGTTCTATTTAGGGTGATATTCGTGAATTGGAAGTATTCATTTTCGAATACACAGGCGAATGGTCCGAAGATGATGCTTGTCTCCCCAAAGATCTTGACAAATTCGTTCGATTTGTCGATCGATCGATTTATTATCAACGAAAACTAGATCCAACTCGGCTTGGTCTTGTCGTTCACGATCGGTTCGTGTTGTATTTTCATTTTGATTGTTCTTTATATCAAATCTTTTCGAATTTAGCAATGGCGGAAGTAAAGCAGCGCTCTATTCAATTGTTCAGAATCTATTCGATCGACTTCTAATCGACGGGCAAGTTGCCATCGAAAACTTCGCTACAGATATTTGTCAACAACGACAGAATGCTCTCGTATCATCGGTAAAACATTTCTCTCTTTCTCTCTCTCAATACGATCGATTTCTTCTATTTTCTTATTTAGAAACAATACATAGCTCTTTACGAAATTGTTTGCAAATGGCATGAATTGCGACGTCGAGGCGCATTAGAATGTACAATGCGTACGGAATCGACTTGATCTAATGAAATTCGATGATTTTCTTTTGATAATTGCTTTCGAAAATAAATACATACAATGAACAATCGTTGATGATGATAACTAGCGCCACGCACTAGCCATTGGCTAATTGGAGCGAACAAAGAGAGGGAACGAATGAACATGTTTGAGAGAGAATTTTTGTACAACATTCTGAAAGGAAACATGGCTGAATTGAAACGTCTTTTTGCTTCGTTAGACAATGCAGAATTAGCACATCGAGTACAAATCGAAGAAGAACATGCAACAATACTTAATCAGTTGCATGCACTCAGTGCACATAGTCATTTAGTTAAACATAAATATTTAACGACAATGAAAGATACATTTGCTGGTAGAATTCGTTTTCAAACGTATGTCTGTATACTCTATCTATTCTTTTAGCTAATCTTGCTCGATATCGAGATGAAGATTTACGTGTACGAAGTGCAAATTTGATCAGTAAGTTATTGATATTGTTACGTGAAAATGATATTCTATTGATTGTGAATAAATTCTAGAAGAGAAAACTCTTCAAGTTAAATGGCCAAATGAAATTAATATCGAAAAACAAACCGAAAATCTTCAATTGTTACAACAAATGAAACAATCGAATACAGAAAATCTTGAACCAACACCATTGATTATCGATAATAATCAAGCACAATTGATTGATAACTTTCAATTAATCAAACAACGTTATTCATCATTAGCTGATTTCAATCTGTCGAAAGGTAGATTTTCATTGATTGAGTCGTTTTTATTTTTGCAAAAACGAATTTATGTAGACGGCAAACAGCTACGAATTACATTCAAACCCGAAAATATCTTCGTTGCCTTCGAATCTATTTCCAATGGTCGATATGGTGACACTTGGAAAAGTAAATTTCTCATTTTATTTATTTTTGATCAAAAATTTATCATTCTTATTTTAGTTATCGAATCATTTCCAAGTCTACCTTCATTTACTCAATTGAATACTCTTATTCGACAAAGTAATCATCTTAATACCGAACACATATCGCTCATACGTGCTTGTTTACTCAAACAACAAAAATTAAATGCGTAAACATATATATTTTCTTTGCTCTTTATGGAATTGTATAGGAAAATTAATTTCATGTAAATAAATATCTTACATTAGCGAAGTAATTCTCTAGAGTTCGACGTGAACTCGATATTTTCTGATGTTATTTATAATACCTGCATGTTTTTCGATTATAAATGAGCGTGAAAAAGAAAATCTTTTTCGACCAATGAAAATCTTGCCTCAAAGGAAAAAAAACGAGAGAAAGGATATTATTCTTCTGTCGTCATCGGTAGGATGATTAAAACGAAGACGTAGAGAAAAGCAAAAAAAAAGTACAAACAAGAAAGAACGAGCAAGAGGAAAAAAAACAGACATTCATTTCTCAAAAGAAAATGGCCGAAGTAACAACACCAATTGACGATGATGAACCGCTTTTAACAGTGACAAATGCAAATTCAAATTCATCACAACGCTGTCCAACTTGTCAAGGAACTGGGTCAGTTGCTCAATCGCCCGGTCTCGTTGCTTTAATTCCGCTCGATGACAAACGTCTTAAACGACGGCATACACTTTTATATATTATTATCACGGTTATTTTCTGCACGATTATTGCAGCAATTACAATTCTAACTATACTTCCACGTTCAGTACATTTAACAATCAAAAATCCGCTTGTTATCGATTCGACTAATGATACATTTCGAAATACGACTGTTTTTCATTTGTTATTTGTTCATCAAACACGTATTCATTCAGATAATTGGGTACCAATACGTTTAGTTAATCTAACTGCAACTGTTGAACATCAATTATTACCGTTGAATACAAATTCAAATAAAAATTACAGTCATAAAATGTACATTCGGCCATTGGGCACGTTAGAAACGAATTTAACCGTTCGATTGAATTTTGATTCAACAACAATGGCTTATCGTGTTTGCAAAGGTGAATATCGACAAATGTTAATGTTTAAACTTCAAACAATCTTAACCTATGCTGATTTTTTACTTGGTCGAATTCAAACAGCTACTGATGTGTCCTATCAATATGTTTTATGTAATCGTGGCGATTGGCTTGTTCAGCGTAGTACAACTGAAGAGCCTCCTGTGACAAAAGATTGAAAATCAAATTTTTTCTTATTCATGGAATAAAATTTATATATTTCTCTCCCATTCTTGCCTTTGATTCAATTAAAAAGCAAAAAACAACTCAATGTTTTGATGAGACTTCTCTTCTGTTCTATAGAATATTCAATTACATAAAAACAAATTTTAGGATTCAGTTTCAACTAGAGAAGCAATGAAAGAGAAAATGATTGTTTCGACAATATTTTTCATGAGATCATATCTAATCTTTAGAAATTACATACAAAAGAGAAAAATATTTGACATTTACAAAAGATTTCCAAAAATGTCGATCATAATTAACAAGTAACGCTCATCTTGAGATTCGCTCAGCTCTTTCTCGTAGAAATCATATATCTCAACTATTTTCCAGTGGTGTACTACTCAAAATCGACAACACATTTACATTTACATCTCAAGAATAATTTTTCATCACATTTCTCGAACCGAAATGTCTTGATGCACTAGTTAACTAATAATGTCGATCGAGCGTCGATTTGCATAATCCTCGACTGAATATATGGCTATAAGGAGACAGAAATGAATGAATTGACAATTATTCATAAGATTTTAACATAATATGCATACACCATTTTACTAAGGAGTATTGCTAATGATCAACTAGGTATAAGAATGTTTTGTCTAAATGCTTGTCAATGACTTATAAACAATAAAGATGTTCTCTTGATCCTGGGGACACACAATCAAAAAGCAAGCAAATAATTTCTTTTTATATGACTCTTCTCTATGAGAAAGAGAGTATAATGTATCAACAATAGGCCCATGACAGCACAGGTTCAAATGAGCCTGAGCTGTCATGGGCCTAATCAACAACCATCACACAACGAATATCGACCATGTATACTATCCATGATAATAATCGTGAACATCTGGATATTTTGCCAACTTTTCCTCGCGTATTAGTAAAGACAGACACGGGTTGTATCGATATTCAGTATAGTGCACCTCTTCTAAACCAATGTTCCAAATATGTTCATCCATAATGTTCTTTTTTCTTCTTTGTCTTTTTTGCAACGAATTTTAATATAAATTCTCAATAAATACTCTATTAGGCTGTCGTCTTACACCATATGAACGTCAACGGTGTTTACCTCAAACTTATTCCCAAACATTGGAATTTCAATATAATTTATCAATACTGCGATTCTTTGATTTAGAGGATATGTCATGTATATACATATATGAGCAATTACAACGGCCAATATGGAACGAAACATAATCCTATCGGACACTATCACACACATGACTAAACGTTGACCTATGAAATCGATTATTAATCCTGCTAAAATGTGTTCATTTTTTTGATCAAAAAATTTCTTCTAACACATTCTTAAAAATTCTATGATCCATATTCACAATCAAACGATCATAATAAACTCATTTTTCTTCGATTTCTAGATACCATCAAATATATCGCAAAAACAATTGAAATTTTTCCATTTGAACAAGTCTCTTTGCCGAGACGAAATACGTATCATGGTAGCTATTCTCATCCTCAACACCCTGAATCTCCTATTTATCGATCATAGCAGTAACGCTACTCCTTGATATTCTCGTCATAATCGCTATACATTAAAGCTTGAATTAAAGGCTGGAAAAGAATTTTTAAAAAAGTACATATATGCATATAATAATAATGATCAGAATATTCATACCGAGAGAAAATCATCTAGTACACTACTGTGTGAAAACAACAATAGACCGTTATACTTGTAGACACACTTACATATTCTTTTTGAGTAACATGTTACTTTTTTTCAGAAATATCAGATTTTATTGAATCAAAATGATTTTTTTTGAATTGGTGTAAATAATCAAATACTTAATTGAAAATAACATAAATGTATAAAAGATTATAAGGAGAAAAATCTTAAGCTGTTAGAAAGTGAAACTAAAATGATTAATTAGTTTTACCAAACAAAACAAAATCATTCAATAGAAAAATAAAAGGAATAATAGTTTATTGATCATCGTTGATACAACTCAGCACTTGCCCAATAACCACTGCTACTATATTGTCCACCAGCAACTAACACTTTTCCATTTGTTAATACAGATGCTGTATGATAT
>ERZ778027.1623-NODE-1623-length-35485-cov-10.473045_pt1 | contig 35485 bp, 37 predicted proteins | sample MGYA00375757_ERZ778027 | MGnify/ENA primary metagenome ERZ778027 (study PRJEB29350, sample SAMN05389817) | bioreactor metagenome | isolation source: Ammonium sulfate bioreactor | place: South Africa: University of Cape Town | collected 2014-02-18 ...
CCACCACGACAACTACAACTACCACTACCACTACCACAACTACAACAACCACCACAACCACAACTACAACAACAACAACTACAACAACAACTACCACTACAACAACTACAACAACAACAACAACAACTACAACAACAACAACAACAACAACTACTACTACTACTACTACTACTACTACAACAACAACAACTACTACTACTACTACTACTACAACAACAACAACTACTACTACTACTACAACAACAACAACAACAACAACAACAACAACTACAACAACAACAACTACTACTACTACTACAACAACAACTACTACCACTACTACTACTACTACTACAACAACCACCACCACACCGCCAATGAGCTCTGGACGTAAGACTCTAATTGCATTATGATAGAGGACCATTAACCTATATGTATATTAGCTAAATTCAAATGATCTGATAATCAGGCACGGTTTTTAAAGAAAAATCAGAATCATAACAGGCTCAGAGAAGTATAGTCTTGTTATAGCAGTGCATCGCACACGTGACAACAATAGAACAAAAATAAAATAAATGACTGTTAGTATTGAATTTTTTTTAATTCGTACGAATTATGAATTTCCTAGTATATAGTTTTTCAAAGAGTTTGGAAGAAGCTGACAAAACGTTTTCGCAGAAAAAGCACATTATTCTTGAGAATTTTTTATGTAATCATCTACCAAAATAATGTTTAGGCAGTCTTTGAGAAAACTAAAAGATTCTTGAGGGTGTACTTTCAATAATTTTGTTGAATAATGTACATATTATAAGAAGTATGAACATTTTGGAAAGTTACTATATTTTATTTTAGAATGTGTTTCACCTATCATCGCACTCATTCCAAGCGCATCATCGTCAGTACCTACGCAGTTTCAGCGAAGTCAAGACTTTTCAATCGTATCAATTATTGAACTCAATTGTAACATCTCACTTTCGATAAACACAAAATGGACAATCAATAAGTGTATCAATTCAACATGTGTTTCTCAAGTTCATGTTGATCAGTCAGTGGTCACTACGTTCAGTGAATTATTTATTCCAGCAAGAAGCCTTAACTATGGTATCTATGAGTTCAAATTGACTGTAACAATGATAGCCGTACCCAATTTGACTGCATTGGCATTGACCTATGTCAAGATCACTCAATCAAGTATTCAAGCTAATCTTATTCAGTTTGATACTTCGATGATTACACAAGGTGATCAACAAAATTTTATACTTGATCCAGGCACGTTCTCGATCGATCCTGATACAACGATGTTCAATGCAAGTGTAAGCTGAAATATTCAACATTGTATTTTTAATGGTATTCGTTCATTTATAGAATTGGGAATACACCTACTATTGTCGAATTTTTAGTCTTTACAATTTTCCATCCATTAATGAAACACGATTGCCGATTGATGATCCTAGAATTGATCCTTTTAATCCATCATGTTTTGCCAATAGATCAGGTATGATTTGTAGTTATCTTATCTGCTATTCTTTCATGTTCAGGCAATGGAACTCCATGGCAATATGGTGATTCTGTCATCTCACCAAAATCATCAGTAACCATTCTAGCTGGATCATTGACATCCAATCAAATCTATCAATTTGTGGTCAATATGATCAATCAACAAAATTCTAGTATTCAAGTCACTGGTAATCTACTTGTACAAGTCCAAGGCAAAGTTTCTCCAATGATTACTATCGGGTAAGTTGTTGTATGAAAGTTCACTTTCGATTTGAATTTGATCGCTATCTACATGCAGTCGTGTTATCTCGACAATGTACGTACCAAGTAGAGAATATCAACTTCTCAATCCGACGACACAATTAGCTCTCTTCAGTATCTGCATTAGCAATTGTTCACCATTGTTGAACATTACATGGAATATCTACCAGGGTTTCTTAAATTCATCTTCGAATGTTGTTAAATGGACTCCATTCAATTCAACTCTATCGTATCAAAATGTCTGGTTTTTCGGTATGAATACAAGCAATTTCACGACCGCCAACAATCTATTTCTTCAGAATTCGCAAATTGAATATTGGAGTTTTGAAGTTATTTATTCATTTGTTGATGGAATAGGTTCAAGTTCAATTAACTTTTTGATTAATCAGCCTCCCCAAAATGGTACCTGTACAATAGATCCTCTCAATGGCACAACAAGTACTTTGTTTACCATTTCATGTTTGAATTGGTTCGATGAAGATGATATTAAAGATTATTCATTCTACGGTATGTAATTTTTTGATCATTGACACTAAAATTGTCTTCAGCGCAAATGAAAATAAGAAAATTATATAAAAATTTTTTGTAATGATAGCTTGGACAACTGATTATTCCAAGCAGGTAATTATTGGTTTTACAACACAATCAATATTTCAACTTTGGTTATATGCCGGAGATAATAACAATTCATTCCTAAACATAACTGTTCGTATTCGAGATACGCTCGATTGCTTTACAGAATACAATCTGCAATCTATTATGGTTCGACCCGACTTGACTGCAGTTACGACGTTAATTGATGTAGTGCAACAATCAGGCAAAGAATCAAATAGCAATCACCTTATTCAATTACTTGCTAGTAGTAATCAGAACATCGTTGGACAAATTCTCACTTCACTTTCACAAATTTTTAACAATATGAACAGCGAAATTGTGCAAGCTACTGTAGACAGTAATTAATTTCGTAACAGTTAATTTTTGATATCTTGTGACAAATGATTTTCTTAGGTGGTGCTTCTGCTGCAAATATTTTAGTATCACCATTAGGTGATGGAACTCAATACATGGTAAGAGATTTTTTTAATTTTGTGATCAACTTCTTCAATATATCTGATATTGGTAGTCCTTTGTACAACTGAATGTTTCAACTCTTGCTAAATACAGTCAACAATTGAATATTTATGCAAATGCTCGCGACTATCTCATGACATACATAACTAATCTAGCAATTACAACTTCAGATAGTATCAAATTACAAGCATCCACATTGGCTCAGCTAACTACAGCGACAAATCAACTCACACGAGCAGCTGCTGTAAAAGAAATAAAGCTTGTTCAATCTGTTCATATCAAATCTATTTTATTGATTTCCTTAGACATTAGCATCAACCAAATGTTATCAATTAGCTCAAGCTTTGCAAGCAATAGCACGAAAAGCCTCATATGAAGATGTTCAAACGGCAACTACTGCAATTGCTCAATGCATGACAAATGTTCTTACAGTATGAGATGGAAAACATTGTTTGAAAGATAAATATCTGAATTTAGGCGGCTAATATTCCTTTGCAACAACGAGGAATTGTTCTCAATTCGGATTGGATGCGTGCAAATACTTTTCCAGTTGATTATGATACTGATATTGAGTATATATGGGCAAATCTAAGTGAGAATCTGCTCATATATATGATGGTTTAATTTGAAATTTTATTTTTTACAGAATTATTTGCAAATGGAGATGATTTTTCATCGGAAACAATTCAGATTCATCGAAATAAATACTATCAAATGCAAACAGTCAGTTCACAAATTAACAAATAATTTCTTTCTATTGTCCATCAATATATAGGCAAATACAATTATCGAACAAACCACTAAAACTCTATCATTGATTTCTGCTGCACATAATATTCATTTAAATATGGATCAGCAGATGACAATGAATACGTCATCAGTATTCGTCTCTTTGAAAACAACTTCCATTTCATCATTATCGAATAAAATCATTCAACCATTTAACAATGCTCAAATTAAAATTCCCTCGATATTTAATTCAACTCTAAACGATAATGTAAAAGTATCTCTTCGAGTAAGTTTATACTTAATTATTTATATTTCTATTATTTTTAAGTTTACTTTAGTCAATGATGCAACCACTCGCCTCCGCTGGTGCTTCTCAATCTCAAGCGAATAATAATCTTTCGAGGACCATTTCACTTTCAGTAATTGATCAAAATGGTAATGATGTTCCTATTCGTACTAGTATTGATCATTCAATTGAATTTATTATACCTCGAGATACCAATATGATTGTATCACCAATGTTCTTGCAAAATGTAACATCAATAAACGATAAATACAATCAAATATTTAATTTATATTTTGTTAACATAACACAATCAAACAGTGATCTTACTGTGTCACTTCATTTCGAAATGCATCCATTAAATACAAGTCTTGGCTATTTATTAATCTATCGATTTGATAATTCACCTCAATTAAATAGTTCGATAAATCAAATAGATGAGTGGTCTCTATTCTGTCCATTAAGTAAATTCTTGATTCTTTTCAAACATAGATTTGAAAATTTATTCAAATTAGATTTAACAAACGATAACATATACACAAATTTCATCGATAATCAACGCACATCAGGTCATCGATCAGTCATCTTTGGTATACGAGAATTAAATGCGACAGAAATCGATGATTTCTGCTCGAACTATTCATTCATAAATAGTCCACCTATCTCGAATGAACTTTACAATTTTACGTCAAATTATGAATTACGAACTTATGCTTCAGGTTGTTATTATCTTGATTCAAATAACAATTGGCAATCCGATGGTTTATTAGTAAGTTTTCATTGGAAGAATTCATGTAATGTATCTCTTTTCATTTAGGTCGGTCCTTTAACAAATCATTATCAAACACATTGTTTGTCAACACATTTGACATAAAAATCGACCTTTTTTTAAATGAAGATTAAGGTTGTTTATAGTCAACAACAATTTATTATTTTTGTGATTTGTTTTTGTAGATTTCCTATGAGAACGTTACCAATGTATGACAAAGTTATTCTTAATAGAACATGATATTGTTTTCTGTCAAAATGGTAAAGAAAATTCCATGTTATATCGATTTTTTTTATGTTGTTTTGTCCTTTTCTTGTATCTTTTAAAGAGATTGCTCTTCGATGAATTAATAAACAATGGCATAGAAATTTCTAAAAGAACAAGTAACGTTCATTGAGAATCGATTCACTTGACCCTCGACTGAAAGCGTGAGTGTAAGAACGTAGAAACGAACAGAAGAAACTCGTCTATAATGTAACATAATTTATATACAAGGTTGCATTAATGATTATTGAAAAGCATAAATTATTAAAAAACGACATCACTTCGATGTAATTAGTATGGACAACTCCCGATTCGTCACTGCAGACTGTCTATCTTACCATATATCCTATAGCAGTGATTCAAGCTCAAAACTCTTTACTATATGGATTTAATTTAACAAACACATTTTTATATCCCACAAGTTTCCGAAATACATCTAATCAAATAAAAAACTTCAGTTCGCGATGCTAGAAAATAGTTTTTACAAAACAAATTACAACAGAATCAATAAGCAAGGTTAGAGAGTTTTTGAAAATCTTATCACAGATTCTAATTTTCCATATCCGATAATCTATGCTCAGATGATGTTTAACTGGTTAAAAGACTGCATTTTTTTATGTACTTTTTCATCGTCTACATCTATGATTTTTAAGAGAATAACAAAAATTGAATTCGATTGAGCAATTTTCGGAAGTGAATCATCGTCATCTTTCACGTAACGACGCCTCTCTGTACAAACAAAAATCACTTTATAAATAAAGAAAAAAGTATTCGGTTGATTCGCAAAAAAAGAATGCATTGGTTAAGAATTTTTTCATATTCTTTACTTCTATTGAAAATCATTTCAGGACAAGCATCGAATTATGCGTGTACGGCTAATACCGATGTTGATGTTGAATTTACACTTTCTTCTGCATATCATTCTGCATGGAATCCAACGTTAAATTGTGCTCTTTCGGAATGTACTGTCAATTCAACAATTAATCGTAGTTGTCGTTCGAATTCAACGCATTGTTTTAGTTATCAATTAATTAATAATCGAAGCATTTGTGTGCCACCGATCGATTGTTCAATATTACAACCGTGTGATAATATAACACGCCAATGTCAATCAAGTAGTTTTGTATGTGTGATTGACTCGTGTTGTTCGGCACAAACTGTTTGCATACCATGGGCTTTTACAACGATCTGTAGATCTAGTACAGATTATATTTTATGGACAATGGATAATACATTAGATGACATCAATCAAGACTATATTGGTAATGGATTAAATTCGCCGAGTTATATATTAGGGATTAATGGATACAGTTTAGTACTAACATTAAATCAATGTGTAGTGATTAGTTCTTATTTAAATATGAGCTATCAAAGTTTTACATGGGAATTTTGGATATATCTGACGGCAAATCTTCCTTATGCTACTCTAATTGGTCAATGTTCGAACACTGGTATTCCAGATGAATGTTTAGAATTTAATATTATCAATAATACCATGCAACTTGTGGGTGTTCAAGATGATGTTATTAGTAATACATCATTATCGTTGAATAGTTGGTATCACGTAGCATTTATTTTCAATATACCTGACAATAAAAAATATATTTATCTTAATGGATTACTGGATACAGTTCAAAATTCAACTGGATCACTACGAGCGTCATCAACTGTTATGACATTCGGATGTTTAACGACGAACAATGGCAGTAGTTATACCAACTATTTCACTGGATATCTTGATCAAATTCTATATACCCCTCGAGCGAAAACTTCTACTGAACTTCTTGATGATGCAACATTAGTTTTATATTATCCTTTTCGGTCGAGTGAACCTTTACTTGATTCTGGACCCAATAATATCATTGCAACATTTAATAATATTGCTACAATTTCATCTGGCGTTGCTGATCAAGCAATATATTTAAATACGAATACATCCTACTTTCGTGCAACAAATCTCGTCCGTTTAGGTACCTCGGACTGGCCATTTTCTCTTGCCTTTTGGTATAAACGAGATGTATCAACTATCAATGTACCTCTTATTCGTCTATCTACAACATTGACTGGTAATGGTGGTTGGTGTCCTCTATACTTCGCACTTGATAATTCTGGAGCGCTCGGTGTATCTTTTCGTGTTCGTGTTAGCTTCTTATATACTATGAACGGTATAAGTATAACTGCTGGTACTTGGTATCATTTTGCTCTTACATTTTCAGCGACGAATGGTTTTATATTATATGCCAATGGAGTATCGTATGATTCTTATTTAGCATCGACTTTTTTCTCGGATAGTGCACAAATGTTAACAATTGGAGATACAGGCTCAGATTCTTTATGTGGATACGCTCCAAGTGGACAACTATCTGGAAGTTTTGATGAATTTCGATTATATTCACGAGAAATAACATCTGCCGAAGTTTCTCAGCTTTATTCAAATCCATAATTTTTCTTTTCTTTATCTTCATAATATATAATTGATTACATGAAACAGAATAAATTCTTCGGATTTGTCACGTATGTTCGCACACACATATAAAAGAACGTGCATTTACTAATCTTACGTTTCTTTGGTGTTAAAGTATTCATTTTTTGTCATGTCTATGATAAAGACACGTTCAACTAAACGACAACGAACAACTGAATTGTCCGAATGTGAAATCTGTAGTGCAACAGCGATCTATTCTTTTTTTGGGGTTAAATCATGTTCAGCATGTCGAGTTTTCTTTCGACGAAACGCTCAATATGGTCAAGTTTGTTGATTTGTTTTTCTCTCTATCTTCATATAATCTTCTTTTTTTGGATATCAAGAACGGATTACCATGTGCACGTTCAAATCAATGTGACATAAATATTCATACTCGTCAAGGTTGTCAAGCATGTCGATTAAACAAATGTTTTTCCAAAGGAATGCAGGTCAGCATGTTTCGTACATGTCCTACACCTAAAAATAAAAAAGTAATTCAAACAAAACAAACTTATTTCATTGTTTGTTATTTTAAAATATTTGTATAGATTTCATTGGTTAATACACTCGATAGAGATCCATCTCTATTAGATCCAAATCAATGGATGTTACTAACAAATTTAATTCACAATTATGAAGAGAAAAATCTACTATCACTAGCTTTGAAGATTTCAAACGAAAGAAATATTTTAAATAAGTCAAATGTTAATGAATTAATCCAAATGTTCTATGATGCTGCAGGAAATTTTCTTCGAAAAAATAAAAATATTTCAGAATTGTCACCATCCGATCGATCGATATTACTTCATACATCATCAACGAATTTGACATGTTTCGGTGCACAATTCATTTATTTCTATGGTCATTTAATTGATCATGAATTATTTTGGTCATATCTTAATCCAATCTATGGTCGTCTAACAATGGATCTTAGTCGATGGTCAGCAAAATTCGCTCATACAGATTTAATTCTATCAAAATTAGCTCTATGTCTATTTGCTCTTTCGAATAATTCGAGAATTTTTTATTCAGATATTCGAGTCGAATATGAAAATTCCAAAAATATACTTTCCATCGAAAATCAATATGTTGAATTAACATGGAAATATCTTTTATATAAATATGATTTTCAACGATCGATAAAAAGTTTTCTGTATATTATCCAATGGTTTTTATCTGCGACTGTATTTTTATCTCATGCGCACAACGTTCAGTTACATATTAATGACATCGAAACACTAGTTGAACGAACAGAACTGGAACTCATTTTAGATGACATTGACGATGATAATTAGAAATTCGTTATTTTGAAATAAATTTAAAAAAAAAACGAGATGAGTTTATCGTTTCCATATAATTGGAAATCGGGGATGATCTAACGGAGCACCAGGTTTGATTTCATTGGTAATATCAGAAAAATCCGGCGATGTAATCCATTTTCTCGGTGCATGTGTAACATCATCGCCTAAAAATCGAACAGAAAAAACTCGACGTCGATTTTCATTCGATAATTCTGTGCCTCGACTTCCATGTAATGTAAGCATATGAAATGCAATCATATCTCCTGGTTCGATAGGCCAGCCAATAATTGGAAAAGCTTCTCGATTAGCATCGATATTCGGAATTTCATCTAGAGTACCTTCAGGAAACCATTTCGCTTCAGAATTCATAAATGTTCGTGGCATTAACCAACGGCCATGTCGATGTGAACCAGATATAAATTCTAATGTTGAATATCGTGGAACTGGATCGATTGGAATCCAAAAACTACATGTTTGCATGCCTTCGATATTGTAATACGGTTGATCTTGATGCCAAGGAGTGATTTGTTTTGTATTGGGTTCTTTGACGAGCAGATGATCATGATAAAGTCGACTCATTGAACTTTTCATCAATAAACCAGCTACAGCAGCACATGGTGATTCAAAAATGAATTTTTTATAATAAGGATTGTTTTCCCATGTGCAGAAATCTTCAACAAATCGACCTGTATCATCTGATCGACTGGCTGTTTTAAAACGTGGCGATGGATGAGCAAGATTCTCATCAATACCTTGTCGAAGTAGTTCAATTTCATCGTGTGTCAATATTTGACGAATACATACTGCACCATTCTCTTGATATTCATTAATCAATGCATCGGTAACAAACGAATATGCACGCTCATTCAACGTCATTTCTTCTCCTTATGAAAATGATAAGATGCTTAGTATAGATATGATAAAATTTTATCTCTACGAGCATGCTGTTCAAATAGTTTATTTTCTTCCTAATAACTTATCTTTGACGTTAAACCATCTCGCTTTTGCTCGACGTAGACGCCATTTTTGAATAAATCAATGCCTCCCCCTGCTTTCAGTTGATTCTGTTTCGTTACCAATGATTGAATCTCAATAGTAACAAGTGAAGAAAAAAAACAAAGAACACATGTCAGTAGTCGATTTACTCACAATTATTATAACAACATCTCCTGTTCCATCATGTCCAGCACCAGATTTAATTCGAACGATGCTTGCTTCATTACCAGAATGTGTATCGAACGTTCCAATCGTGATTACTTTTGATAATTTTACAATTACGTCAGACGAACGTACGAAATTGAAGAAAGGCAACATTTCACAATCATTGGCCGATCAATATCCGGCTTATATTGAAAATGTATGTAGATTATTTGGTGATATTTCCTGTTTAGTCGATCATTCTGATTACATGACATCAACGAGCTTAAATCGAAATGTTACTTTTCTCATATTAAAAACACGAACTGGTTTTGGTTTTAGTGTTAAAATCGCATTGGATTATGTCAAAACACCGTATGTATTCATTCTGCAACATGATTGGATCTTTGAAATTCATCCACCTATATCGAAACTTTTGTTAATTTTACAAACTGAAATCGAAGTTAAATATATCAGTTTCATTGCTCGTATGTCGTTGAATTATGAAACGAGTAAAGGACATTCACATCCGTATCATCGTTATATATTCTCACAAGCTCGAATTCTTCGATCAGATCGTCTTCTCAGCAATGATCTCATTGCATGTTTGCATTGGTTCGATCGTCCACATTTATGTTCAGTTGAAACATATCGTCAAATATTTGCATTATCAATTGTAAAACGAGGTGATTTTCTCGAGGATACATTCGGCATCGAGTACGTACAAAACATTGGCAAAGCTCCAAGCAAAGAAACAGCATTCGACGAATGGAAAAAATGGGGTGCATGGTTGTATTATCCTGACAATGGTCGAATAGTCACTGTTCGACATCAACATGGCCGACGGAATCTATTAGGCGAACGACAACAAGAAAGAATAAGCAATCTCATTAAATCAAATATGGAAAAACATGATTAAATAAATTAGTATATATTTTTTTTTGCTAACTAACTGTAATTGCATCAAGGTGTGCACACTTCTATATGACGAAATGACTCAGAGTTGTGTCGCAAAAAAATTAAGTTATTGCGAAATATTTTTATGCATCATATAAAATAACGATGGTGATATTAATTCGTGCAAAAAAAGCGTTAAAAATGTCGTTACTTCTTACTGATCAGCAGGTACAAGAGTTTTTAATTAATGGGTATTTAATTCTTCGGCCGAGTTCTCTCGATGACGATTTTCATTCGACAATATTCACTGAAGCACTGACGATTTATGAAAAAGAAGGAAATCTAGGCAATAATATTTTACCTCGAATACCACGACTTCAACAGGTATTCGATGATCCTGTTATCAAAGGTGGTATACAAAGTTTACTAGGTGAAAACTATACGATGCAACCGCATCGTCATCCACATTTAACTAGTCCTGGTACGAAAGATCAAATGTGGCATAAGGATAGCTATTTTGGCTTTGCAAAAATGTTACGTCATCATCAAACACGTTATCTTATGGCTATGTACTATCCTCAAGATACAACTCGTGAGATGGGCCCGACAGGAATTAAACCAAGAACACAGTACGATGCCATCAATCCAAAAAAGTATCGAGGACCTAAAACTTTCGAAAATACGAACGCAAAAAATGATCCAAAGATCGATATGTTTGCTACTTGTACTGCTGGAACAGTCATATTAATTCACTACGATCTAGTGCATCGAGGATCAGCAAATATATCATCGAATAGTCATCGTTTCATGTTCAAATTTCAATTTAATCGACTTGATGAACCAACGAAACCCACATGGAATCATGATCCAGCCAATGCTAATTACGATGCAGCCGATGCTGGTTTATTACAACCAGTTGTTAAACATGTTTGGAATTGGTTGTTAGGCAATGATAAACCAATCGAACAAACATATACTGTTGATGATATCAATAGATGGAAATCATTGTTAGATAATCCCGATGGAAAAGTGCGTTTGAATGCTAATTATAATTTAGCATTGTGCAATGAATATGAAACATTAATCGAGCGATTGTATCATGAAGTCGAAATTCTACGTCTTGAAGCTTCTTATGCATTGACAGCATGCAGACATAATCGAGATGCTATTATGAAATTACAAGATGTGTTACGTAAAGAAAAGAATAATGAATCAATAGCATTTTGTATAGCATTTATCTTTTTCGAAATGGGACCAATCGCATCAGATGCACTACCATTATTGATTAATATTGTTCAAAAACGAGATTCATGGTTACTGCAGCAATACTGTTGCGAAGCACTAGGAACAATTCAATCGAATGACGAAGATATTCAAAATCAGGCTGTGCATTGTCTTATCCATATATTGTCAAAACGAGATGAACAACATAATTTGATAGGAAAAAGTCATATGAGACTGACGGCAGCATTGTCTCTTGCTAGACTTGGTCCAAAAGCCGCTCAAGCAATACCTGAACTCAAGCAAGCACTCTACAACGATTCGAATCGTTATGTCAATGCAAATGCGTTGCTAGCTTTGGAAAGAATCGGAACAGTTGAAGCATTAAAAGTTGCTTTCGATTATCTCAAAATGTCTCGATGGTGTGCAAAAACAACTAAAGATAGCACTTTTTAAAATAATATTGATATTCTAAAATTAATAAAAAAAATATTGACCTAAGAATTTCTGTTTCTATCAGTCAGTTGATCTGTCAATCACAATAGAAAATGAATCCATCCAGACAAGAAACAATAACCGATGCACAAACAGTTACTTCAAAACAAGATCAGACTCGCTTTGCAAATCATACCATTTTCATACCGTTAATTATTGCTATTTATACAGTCATTGAAGATCAAAACAATCTTGCTAATGCTGAAAAGACTCGACAACGAGATCTCGAAATTGCAAATATGACACAAACAACGGAAACACAAATAGCTGAAGCCAATCGATTGAATGAGCTGCTAATTGCTGAACAAGCCCGTCAAAAAGATCGTGAACTAGCGGCTGATCAACAAAATCAAAATATTCTAGTCGAATATCAAATGTTTATTGCGAAATTAGTTCTTGAACTTCTTCTTTCTGCTAATCTAATTACTTTTCGAAAATCTTCAGACTTGGTAATCATAGATGGTATTATAACTTTAGCATATATGGATTTGAATAATGTCAATTTTGGTTTACTAAGCTATTAAGGTGAAAAGGTCGATCGCGTTCGAACGATTCCGTTGGATGGTCTTTCTTTAAAGTTTGGCTATTTAGTAAATGCATCATTTCGTCATACATCGTTGAGTTGCGCGATGTTCATCGCCGCTATATTGGATTCGGCAGATTTTAGCTTTGTTCTTTGTGATCAACCGACGTGTTTTCCGATTAATATTAATCAACCATTTCTAACAGATTTTACCGGTGCAGCCACAGGCTGGTGGACACGCGTTGATTCTTCTCGTGTTAACTGAAGAGATGCTGTCGCACATGGCGCTTTCTTTTCGTATTCCCATTTCAATGAATCTGATTGGACCAATGTTCGAGCAGAGCGCATTAGATTTATTAACTGCACATTTACTAATGCCAAAATGGAAAACTGCTCGTTTGAATCAAGTACTATTCGGGCATCGGAGTTTCTCAATGAACTTTTCAAAGCACTGGATCTATCTGGATCGGTATTACCTAACGGGACTCTTGTTTAAACTATAATCTTCGCTTATTTTATCAAATAAATAAAATACTCTAATCTCAATGATCAGACTATATTAAGATAAGAATTTCGTTCGGTTGTAAATCAATGCCGAGTGTGTTTGAAGAAGAAAAAAAATCAAGGTAAATTGCCAGTTAATCTATGAATGAATACTTGATTCAATTCAAATAGTGTGTTTCTTTTTTTAGATTGATTTTTGTTCGAAAAGTGAAAAGAAATTTCTTTTTTTTTCTTTTCTTATTTTGAATATGCAAACGACATACTTGAAAATTCGTTACGTACAATAATCTTTCAAGTTATTGAACTGTACTTTATTCTGTTTGGATTGAATTATGACTGCGGGAAACCATATTAAAATTCATATTCTTTTTTTCTTTTGAAAATTTCATTTGCACATTCGTACGGACATATTAAAAGCGAATTGTTCTATGATCTTTTCTTCTGATTATTATTGAAAAGAGAAATGTTGTCAAAATATCCTTGGAATCAATCGATTGCCGCATTGATTTCGCCGACAAAATCGCCACAAACACGTTCAACATTTCATTTTTCGAATATTCGTTCGAGAAATTCGTATAAAAACGATCCAATATTCAATTCAAATAATTCATTTCGTCTTCCATCGATACTACCAAATAGAAATCCACGACCATTTATAGAATTAAATCCACAATCGACTATTAAACATAAATACGAGTCAAAAAATCTCTTCCTACCAAAAATTCGTCGTTCAATTACAAAACAATTTCCAGAAACTACATTCAAATGTCAACAACATCTACCGACGAATGAAAACGATTGTGAAAGTATTTCATCAACGGTCGATAAAGAATTTCAAGTGTATGTTAAACATGCAAATATCAAATGTGCCAATTGGCTTATCAAATATGTATTTGATCAAAAATATGACAATGATGATAATGAACTATGTTGATTTCTTTTTCTTTATTTTGATTAATAAAAAATGTACACGATGAAATTGAAATGATTCGTCGCTTGTAAATATGACTCATTGTGCTATTCTATTACAAACCATTATCTTCGTTCTTTGTTTCAACATGTATGTAGTGTGTGCATAGCGCAAATATATATTTACGTTTATTAGAGGACAGAAAAGAAAAAGAAAACTTGCAAACTTAATGCGTATTGCACAAACTGGGAGAAAATAAAACATTAGTCAGTTTTTAGTGAAAAAAGACCGGGTTTTGCTTCTATACGAGCCATATAAATACACGCGCATATTAGAACGAGAATAACATTTATTTAATTACTTACAGATTCATATGGCAAATAAAAATATTACAGAGAAACAAACTCAACAACGAGTTCAAGTAAGTTTATTTCGTATAGTTAATGTAGGACATTTTTTGCTTTGCAATGTTGAAAATTTGTTTTTTAGCAAACAACAGATCAATACGTTGAACAAGAAGAAGATAATGATGTTATTTGTACAAATCATTTCCCTTGTTCATTCGCTCGTGATCTTACTTTTTACCAATATGATGCAATTGTCGAAGTATATCATGACAAACAAAATAAATATATTAACGTTGCTGGTCGAGAAAAACGTCGTCGGTTCGTAACAGATCTTCTCGTAACTAAAGCACTTCATCCAACAGCTATCTGTTGGTATGACGAAGGCAGTTGTATTTATAGTACAACGGATTTCTCGGATAAATTGCCAATTATTCATGAGAAAGTAGATCAAGGACGAAAACACCGTTTAACCATTAAAACTAAGACGGCTACGAGTGGTACGGCTGATTTAGATCAATCATCGATTCGAGTTATTGAAACGTTAATTAAACAAGTTCTTAAAGAACAACATCAATCGATTGGTCAAGTTTTTTATCGATGGGATGAAACACCAAGTCAAGAAGGAGCTTACGATCTTCGTGTAGGCTTTCGACAATCTCTTTGTTTAACTGAATCAGGTCCAACATTGAATTTCGATACAACAATCACTCGATTCTATCCTAATAATTGTGATATGCTACCGTTCATTTGGACAAGATTATTAGGACAAAATATCAACAACTTTAAAGGATGGATAGAAGATAATCGGTATTACCAGATAGAAAATGATTTGAAAGGCATTGAAGTAACAACAGCTCAATCCGAGCATCAGAAAAAATATACTCTAACTGGACGTTTCTCGGAACATTTGCCTGGACAAATTCCTATTGATGGTCATAAAAATTTATCTGCATATTATAAAGCTCTCGGTTATGAACTCAAAAATCCAAATCTCTATTGTTTGAAAGCATATAGAGCCGACAAGCCAGATAATATCATCGATTTACCCATAGAACATTGTTCAATTTTAGACTGGCAAATGGTTGGTGATGACAAAAACATCAATCCTGTGAAAGCACCACCACCTCACGAACGATATGCTTCTATTATGAAATCAATTCAGAGTTGTGATTTTACGAGTAATCAATTATGCAAAGAAATCAGTTTTCAAGTTGAAAGTAAGGAAATGATGACTGTTCCATATGGAGTTTTGGCACCACGTGATGTACGTTCTGGTCAAAAAGGCTCATTTCTAAATCCAGTTAAAATCAGTCGAATGGCATTTATCTATTTGACTGACCGTCAACGTCAAGATGCAAAAGCTGTCAAAGATAATTTAATACAAACATTTCGAGTTGTAGCATCACAACAAAACATAACTTTACCAAAAAATATTCAAATGTTTGACTTTCAAGATCACAGAAAACTTGACAAGGAACTTTTTGAACGTTTATCTGAACTAAAAAATCAACAATGTGAATTTATCCTTTGTCTTGAAAATTGTCAAAGCACACAAATACATTCACTGTTCAAACAAATTGCAACTGGAGACTTGGGTAAGCTCGTTCTTCTCAGTAAAATTTTCGTCATGAACTTTACATTTTAGGTCTTGTCAGTCAATGCGTTAACTATTCGAAAATCTTCCGAATGAGAAATTTAAGATCTTATTGTCTCAATCTTTTACAATCGATCAATGCGAAACTTGAGGGTGAAAATAAACGAGTTGTCGAATTACAAACACCGATTCGAACCATGTTTATTGGCGCTGATGTTCAACATACAAAGAATAACCGTTTAGGTAAATTACCATCGATAGCTGCTGTCGTTGCTAGTATGAATTCGGACTGTACGAAAACAACTCAACGTGCTTCTCGACAATGGCCGAAACCAGGACGACAATCGGAAGAATCGATTTTATTATTAAAAGATATGGTTGAACAACTATTAGTCGCATATAAAGAACATAATAAAGGCGAGTTACCACAAGAGATTGTGTTCTATCGAGATGGTGTTGATGATGGACAATTCGAGCGGATTATTGAAGAAGAAGTCGATGCTTTGAGACAGGCAATTACAAATGTCTATCCGAAAAATACTCAATCACCGGAAATAATATGTATTGTTGTCAAAAAACGACATAATACACGTTTGTTTTATCGATCAGCTTCATCGAGAATATCCAATGTCGAATCAGGTGTTGTTGTTGACGGTGAAATCGTTCATGATCAATCGAATTATCCGAATTTCTTTCTTAACTCGCATAAACCTTTATTGGGAACGAATAAAATTGGCAATTATGTCGTTCTGATCAATGAACCTCAATATCCATTGGAAGACTTAGAAGAAATGACATTTTCTCTCTGTCATACAGATCAACGTACTGATAGAAATACAAGTGAATCGATTCCAAGCATCTTACATTTAGCCGATGCAACTGCAGACAAAGCACGACAACTCTTTACTGATAGTTCACCGTAAGAAAATAGAATAACTATTATTTAAATATAAAATTAAGAAAAAATCATTTTCTTTTCTATCTCTTTAGACCGAAGAATGGACCACGTGCTGAAATACTTGAAATTCATCGAGATATGCTAAATACCCCACATTCATTTTAAATTTTCGTACTGTTTGTTTTATTTCGCAATAAAATAATTCACAAGATGTAAAATTGCAATCGATGTTGCAATCACATGTTAAGAAAAGCAATACACGTATTTTTCTTCTATTTATACAAGATAAAAGAACACAACTATACTTTTACCATAAAAGGAAAAAAAACAATAAATCAGTTGACGTGCATATACGTATATATATATTATTCTAAAATAGCGTTCGACAATCACGTGTAATATGACTTTGTCACTTCATACCATCTCCATCGAGTTAGTCTATCGAATATTAGATAATCTCGATGAACAAGCGATATTTTTGTCAATGAAAAATGTGTGTCAACGACTCGATGCAGTTATTGAATCATATCATCAATTTCGAGTAAAGAAAATTGTTCCATAGATTTTAATATAAAAAAAACACATTTTCTTTTCTTTTGATAGACATTAACAACACTTGATTTTCGATATAAACGAATTCGTGAACATGGAATGCTTTATTTGGCTCAAGTTTTACGAAATAATTCAGTATATAGAGACTATACCATTTCCTTTATTTTATGCTTGTATTTTTATACTATTATAGACATTAACGTCAGTTATTTTACGAAACAATGGAATTGGTGTCGCAGGAGCACAATATTTAGGCCGAGCATTGCAAGACAATACAGTAGGAAATAATTGATTTTTAATTTTTAATTTTTATAGATTAAAATAGACATTGTTGAATCTTGATCTTGTTTGCAATACAATTGGAGATCGTGGTGTGTACTATTTGACACAAGGATTAAAAGAAAATAAAGTGAGATTTGTCAAAGTGTTTGTTTATTTCAATATATAACTATTTATCATTAAAGACATTGGTAGAACTCGATTTGAAATATAACAACATTGGTAATGAAGGAGCTCGACATATAGCTGAAGCATTGAAAACAAATAATGTAAATTCTGCTAATAATTTTGACCTTCACGAACTAAATTCTATGACGATGTATAGACACTCACTGTGCTCAATCTTTCAGGAAATAAAATTGCAGATCAAGGAATACAATATTTAGCTGAAGGGTTAAAAAACAATACGGTATAAAACATTCTTTCTTTGTAAATATATATGTATACAAAATATAAAATGTAATGTAGGGCTTAACTACTCTTAGTATTTCGAGTAACAATATTGACAACCAAGGTGCTCAATATTTGGCCCAAGCTTTGGAGAAAAACAAAGTAGATATACACAATCTTCGTTTTTTTTCATTATCTAAATCGGATGTACATTATTTATAGATGCTAATAACATTTGATATATTGAACAATAAAATTGGCGTTGAAGGTGCAAAATATTTAGCTGGAGCAATAGAGAGAAATCAAGTATGATATTTGTTTTTCACAGTAATTTTAAATATGCTTCTATGATTTATTGAATAGACTCTTAAATCTCTTGATCTTGCATTCAATCAAGTTAATGACGATGGATTTCGTCATTTGGTCAACGCTTTGCTGATAAATACTGTAAGAACACTTTCGTTTTTCTTCACTTTCATCACCACTTCTCTTTCAATATAGGTGTTAGTCAAGTTAAATGTTCAACGTAATGGAGTCAATAGCGTGACTGAATATCGTCTTATCCAGGAGACTGATGGTTTATCGCAACGAATTTATTATTAACTTTCTAAAACAAGCATATTATATTATTGTCGTTGTATCTTTTTTCGATAGGTTTTAATAGTTTGTTGAAATTGTTCTTTGTAAAATTTTGATGGCATCACAAATATGATAAAATTAAGCATACACGGAATAAATGAAATAAAATATCCCATTAGAAATATCCATGCATCATCGCTTGACTGCATACAATTCGATAGAAATATCATTATTAAACGTGGTAATGTAAGTAGCATAAGAACAATCGGACCTGTTATTAAATGTTTTAATTCTCGAATTTCTTCGAGTAACAACTCTTTATAACTTCGATTCGTATGAATAACTAACTGTTGTTTAGCTTTCATTGTGATTAGAATAATAACTGATATTAAATTAATTGAAAATGGTCCAAATACATGAAATGCATGGATAAAATAATTATAAATTTTCAAACCTGATGAATAACTAACAATACACCATATTCGATTTGTATCATCGATATCATTCGTTTCTTCAATTAAATGTCTATAAATTGGATCATGTATATAACTACCAATAATTACAATCAAAAGGCTAACAAAAACAAATTTTGTTGTTTTTACACTAAACTTTTTATCGAAACCAGCGCCTTTGATTATCATCATAGTTCTTTCAACTGCAATCGATGCACTTAACCATTGATTCATACTCAAACATATTCGTAAAAGAAAATCTAATGAATGACATTGAATTTGTAAAAATAGATAATTCGAAATCATGGACATTTGTGTCAGAATAAGAATAATATATTTTAATCCAAAAATACACATTGTAATAAGAGTTATTATAGAAGAAAATAATAGATAATAACCACAACCAATTTCATGTGTTACTTTATTTTTAAATGTAATTAAACAAAGAATTCCATCGATAAATCCACAAATAAGAAAAATTATTGTTAATGCACAACTCATCTTAACAATAAATTTTTGATTATTTAAATTCATATTTGGTAAAATATGATAACCTAAAATACCATCCAATGATGAATGAAATCCACTAGTCGTAAACTGACACAATTGACCATAATAACAAGATGGACAAAGGCACCAAAATTTTGTTGGACAATCTGGTTTATTTTGAAGACATTCACCACCATTTTCACATTCACTTCGACCGAAACAATCGAATTTTATTTGATGATCAAAAGGAAAACAATTGGCTAGTCGCTGTTGATTGAAATCATAGCAGATACATAAATGAACTTCATCATGAAAACAGGAAAGATTTTGACATGGTAAATGATAATATTTTATTCGACGAATAAGTGGCCATTGAAGAAATGTTTCATTGAATAATTCACTGATGCTTGGACATCGATCTGATTTTCTTATCGTTCGTTCAATTATCGCTGATTGATTATACTCATTTTGTACAACAGTTAAATAATATTGTTTAGTTGAAAGTTCAGTAAAAGCAAGATGAAATCGTTCAGACCAATAGACAACTATAGGATTTTGTCGAAATGGAATCGATCGATATGTAGTTGCTCTTGTCAATAATTCTCTTCCAAAATACCAGCTAACTATTTCAATAAAATGAAAAAATATCAATTCCGACAGAATTATATCATCATCAAATGTTAATCTTAATTGACTATCAGCTATTTCACATCGATCACCAGTAAAATTCTTTTGACATAAACATGAAAAATCCTGAAAGTATTTCATTGGATGATGATTTGGTATACATTGACCTTGATTTTGACAAGTTGAGTTCGTCGATTGTTTTTGACATATTGCATCAATTAGAAGACATCGACTACCAAATCTATCATTTGGACAAACACAAATCGATCGATTATTGGCTGAAAAACCGACACATGATATATCTGAGTGGCAATTACATTGATAAGGTATATGACAATATTGTCCTGACCAACCCGAACGACATCGACAGAAAGTAACAGTATCGAGTTGATTGGAATAGAACGTACATTCACCATGATCACATCGAGATATTAAACAACGTCGAGTTTGATCTTGATGAATTCCAGGAATATTTATAAGATATGCAAGGCGATGAACTGGTAAAAATGAAAAATCAACGGGTAATAGAACGCTTCCACGGTATTTTAACGACATTTTCTCATAAAAATCAATATGTATCGAATAGTTTCTCTGTGGATCTTTTGGTTGTGTTGAATAGAGTAAATATACACTGAATTTAGATTGACAATCTCTTACGGAGAGGAAAGTGAGCTGTTCATATGAATGAACAAGACGTTGTTCAGTGTCATCAATCAATGAAATGAGAATTGCAAATAATGTTCGTGATGAACCAGCTAATGTTTGAAATTTCAGTGAAAGACTAATACGTTGACTTTGATATTCACATTGATCACCATAGTAACTCGATGGACAAAGACATCCGTTTATAAATCGATTCGGTTGTTCATCGAGCCAAACATCGATATCAATACCACGATGACAATAACGAAGTCGAAATCCTCTCATCGATTGCTTTACAAGTAGATTAGAAGAGAATACAGGTGTATTCTCATTAGTATTCTCAATCTTTTGTTCGAGTTGGAAATCGGTAACGCCCCATCTTCGTTCAGGTTTATGGAAATAACATAGAAATTGTTCAACATCAGTTGCATTATCATAATATGGCCAATAACAACGACTAAAACCCAGATCGATTTCGTCTTTCATACAGAATTGTTCGTCATCACCATAGGGACAATCATTGTAACCATTGCAAAGAAGGTCGCGTCGGATGCACATCGAAATAGTTGAATTTCTGCAAAAGAATGCATTTACAATACCCATATATACAGTTGAAGTAAACTGTGTGTGTGTTCCGCAAATATTAGGTTCATCAGTTGCACCAAGACAATCCACAATTCCATTACCTAATCGATCTATTGACAAACACATTAATTCATTTGTTTCTGGTGAAACACACAAATGAAATCTTGACGAGCAATTCAAAGGATTTGATGAGCCACAAAATGCTTCATCGGCACCATTGGGACAATTCCAAATATCATTACAATGTGTATAAATATTATCGCATTGCCATTGTTGACATTCACTTTCATCATTTTCATTTTTAATATCGATCGATGTTTTATCAAGATCAATATATCCATCACAGATATGTTGAAAGAGAATATGTGTTTTCAGATAAGTTATTTGATTATCTTCATCAGGACACCAACCGTTTTTTATAACTCCACAATTACAATTGTCATCAGTGACTAATGATTGAGGTATATATTGACCATCTGTACAATTGAAATAGTTTTTCTCGATATATTCCATTATATTGTTTGCATATGATCGAGTTTTATCTTCATCATCAACCATTGGACAATCTTTGTTGAGATCAAATAAACGAAAAACTGAAATACATTTTGTTGAATTCAAACATTGATACATCGCTGATCGATTACATATAGTTGAAGTGTATTTGAAAGTGAAATGATATGGATGAAGTCGAGACTCCAAATCAGATATAACATGTTTATGAATGTCTTCTGTTGAATAGTATGAAATGTCATTTAAATTAAACAATAATTCTAAATGAATACATATCATTTCGTTTAGAATTAATGTTGAATATGAATTCCAAAATTGATCATAATCAGATTGATTTGAACATACATAAAATGGAATTATCGATAAATTCATCCAATCACGTAGTTCGATTGTCCTATAAACAAAATAGATATGACCGAATAAAACTGGAACTTTCGGAAAATAGATTAGTTCTGTGCAAGAATTTTCAATGATGTCTATATATGAAGTGTTTTCATCAAAATTATCGCATAGATACTCATTTAAATGAGGCACTTGTAAAAGACAAATAAATGCAGTTGAACAATTTTCTGTTTGTGATAAATCTTCAATTGAATACATAGTTTTCATGAATAACTCGCGGCGAATACGAGTATGCGAATTTTGATAATCAGAAGTATCTTCACATTTGAACCATGGCCCTTCGCGAACAGAACACAAGACTCTGATAAGTTTAGCCGAATTGGGTTCATCCGTTGCATCCATACAATCAGGTTGGAGAAAATTATCTTGATAGAATACTTTTGGTATACATTGTCCATTTCGACATCGAAATTCATCCTTTTGACATTCATTAATTTCAAGTTGCCAACATTGTTCTTCATCTACACCATTATTGTGACAATCCACTTTCCCATCACAAATTTCTGTCCAATCTAAACATAATGATGATGAACCGAGATCGCATTTTAAATGAGTATAACATGTCAAAGTAAATGGATCATTAAACATATTTGCATAATAACTGAAAATACTTTCATCGAATGATGAATAATATGAAACATCGAATAGAAATTCATATTGACAATAAGGACCAAATCTAGGTAATGTGCAATTGTAAAATTCATCTTGACTTGATAATGGATAATCTTGATCTAAATAGAATTGATACCGTTCAATAAGATCGATAGATGCAGACCAAAAATATAGTTGTTCACTTGTAACTTCTAGTTTAGCTAATTCATCAAAAGTTAATTTTAGAGATGATTGCTGTTCTTTAATTTTATATGTTGACGATGATTGACTTAAGCAAAACCGTGCTCTCTCATAATATTGTTCGTGGAGACTATCGGTTTTAGCATTCATGTAAAGACATGTATGATAGTTTCCACTTATTTGTTCTGTAAAGTACAGATTAACAGTTGTTGGAGCTGCAACGAAATGTATAATATAGAAAAAGATCTTCACGTATATCCAGTAAAACATTTTCTGTTTTGACTTTGAAATGAGAAGTAACTATTTTTATTTCAATGTTTATTACAAAATCTGCTACTAGAATTATTTTCATGCGCAAATCGTTGACGTATATTTATCTCACAAAAAAAGACTTTAATATATGCACAGATTGTTTTTTTTATCAGGTAAATAAAAATAAAAGATGAATCACCCATATATGATTCTTGTATATACATAATAGAAAATGAAAAAGTAAGAATATGTTGATCGTAACTCGGTCATTATATATGTACATATAATAAGCAGACAGATCGACAAATAGAAGAAGCTAGCTTGTTTTTTTGATCGTTCGTTCTTCCTGTCTTTGGGTTTTTTTAATGGTTAATCAATAAGATATCAAACTTCAAGTAAATTGACCTTGAAGACCACGATCACGTTCTATGAGACATCCTTGGATAAATAAAATACGAAAGATTTTCAAATATATTGTAATGTGACGCCTTTATTGACAATGATTGTTATTATTTGAATAAGAAATACTATAAAATGACATAAATAATGCATTCGTATTCGATTGAATTTTCATTTTCGCTGAAAACATGGAATCAGACACATACGAATTCGGTGATGATGGGACAGTTGCACAAATAATTCTGGAGAGGAGACGAAGACCGAATCAATCGTATGTTCATTGTTCGATAGCTTATAACACAATGTTCAGTTTTTATTTTCATGTAGAAATCGATGTCGATGCAATATGGTTAATGCAGGTTTAGCTTGTTTGGGAATGATATTTTTCGCAGTTCTCGTTGCTGCAACGATGTATGCATTGGCGCCGAACGGTGGTAATCGAAAATCCGTTGATATGCCGCAAAAGAAACACGATGCAGACCGACAAGAAGTTATGTTAAAAGCCATGTTCAATACAGATTTGAAAAATAGTGAATCATTAAATTTAATCGATACGGATGCTTTAACTACTCAAGTTGTCTTGTTTTTTTTCTTAAAAGAACCTCTATATAATTTTATTTCATAGTTAAACGCAAAATTGAGTGGCATGAAGATTCTTGTTGTCGATGGATTCTTTCGTAATGATTCTGCCGTACTCGTCTGTGAAAATGCATTATCTGGAAATGTTCTTCAATTAAATCTTATCGCTTTCTATCCTCGTCAATGCAATGCACAAGATGAAAATCTTTGCAAAAAACAATTTCAAGAACAATTAAAAGATACGCTCAATCAAATGCTTGTCTTTTCTCTCAAGATACAATTCGATAATAAACAGTTTGAAAACATTGATGTTCAACTATGTGATCTCTTGGAAATGACAATGCCAGTGAAATCAGTGAAATCGTTTCGATTACTAGCACGATCTTCTTGTCCGTTGCAAGTCGGCACAATCAATCTCGTGCAAATATCGGGCGCATCGGGTACTCGTATTTACGACGATAATTCGAAAACACAATTAACTGTCTCGCTATATGAAGATATGGCATATCGATTACATATTCGATTTACTTGCAATCGAAATTCGGGCGATTATAATTGTGATCTTTCGCAAAATGTCAATATTTGGATTGATTACAACGACAATCAATATGAAGACGAGGGTGAGACTCAACTTTTTCAACGCTATCAATCGAATACAAATAATCAAAATCGAAATTCATATGATTTTGAACTATATATACCAACAATAAATCAACGCGAAATAAGAGGTGGCGTGCATCGTATGCGTTTAACTGTGACACCTGATGATGAATATGAAAGAGAATGCGGTTTGAATAACCACAAGGAAACACGAGAATATACAGTCAATATTGTCCCAAAAACAACATACACATATTCAGGTAAAACTAGAAGAAAATAAATCTGTAACTATATACGTATATTACAATTCTAAATAGAGCCAGCTCCAGTTCCAGTTCCAGTTCCAGTTCCAATTCCAATTCAAGTTCCAGCCCCAACACATGTTGCATACAGAAATGAAATTTGTGACAAGAAAAGTAGCAAAATATCTTTTGTAATCATGGCTGGTGAACGTGGCACAGAAATTCGTGATGATAATCCAGCTTATGATAATCGAAATTATCATCATCATTTAGCTGTCACTATCTACGAACATACAGTGTATCTTCTACGTGTACAATTAGATTGTGCATCACAACTCGACAATGAACTATTCGATCATGGTTGTAATCTAGCTCAGGATGTTCAAATATGGATTGATTTAAATAACGATGGACGATTCGATCAATCTGAATCGGGTGTTCCGTATACATGGCCACAGACAAGTTATCTACCGCAAGGTAATTATGATTTACAATTAAATATTCCATTGATTGATGGACAATATTTAAAAACTGGTAAACATCAAATGCGTCTTACGGTTCAATCAAGTGAACAATATCGACGATTGTGTGGTCGAGTAGATTATAACGAAACACGAGACTATACCGTGAATATCATTCCACGATCGGGATATATCGATCCTGAAGATCACCGAGTTCCATATGTCGATCTAGATCATATCGTTTGTACACCTGCATATACTGGTAAAGTTCAACTTTTACTCATGGCTGGTGAACATCGAACACAGATTCGTGATCATTTCACTGACAAGAATTCCAATCAACAACATCAAGCTATTGTTCTCTATGAAAACACGGTTTATCTCTCGCGTATTCAATTAGATTGTCATCAACAATGGATTCGAAATTCTCCAGATTATAATTGTCATTTGATCTATGATGTTTATGTTTGGATTGATTTTAATAATGATGGTATCTATGATAGTTCAGAAAATGCTGTACCTTTCCGTTGGCCATTGAATAGTTATACGCCTAAAGGTCTTTATGATTTACAAATTTCGATACCACCTCTTGGTCCCAATCGAATTCAAACGGGACCACATCGAATGCAATTGGTAGTTACCATGAATGAATTCTATCGAAAGAAATGTGGAGATAATAATTATAAAGAAATACGAGATTATACAGTTTCAATTGTAGCAAATCATCGACCAGCAGGTAGATTTCAGTAGTCATATACCAAAATTTTGTATCATTTTTATTGTTAGTTGATTCCAAACTTCCAATTATAAAATTAAGTGATAATGTTTGTAGTTTACCAAATGCTAAACTCGCACTTGTTATCATGGCTGGTGAACAAGGCACAGAAATTCGAGATAATATTCTAAGTACTCATGTACTTCGTGATAGTCAAAATCGACATCATCTATCGGTTAAATTATACGAAAGTACAATCTATCGATTACGTGTAACATTAGATTGTCATCCACGTCCAAGTGGTGGCCTGCCCGATCTCAGCTGTAATCTAATGCAAGATGTCAATGTTTTGATTGATTTAAATAATGATCAACAATTCGATGAACAAGAAACTCGTATTGCACAACGATGGCCATTACGAAGTACGATGCCATTGGGAATTTATGATTTTGAAATTGAAATACCGAGTATTTATCAATCGCGTATTTCACAGAATCTACATCGTATGCGTATTGTTGTTAAATCAACAGAAGACTATTACAAAAAATGTGGTCGAACTGATTTTCAAGATACACGTGAATATAATGTTGACATTCTTCCACGAGTTGCACATCGAGGTATCGAACATACAAATTTTATAAGAAAAGCAGATAATTATACTAAATATGATTCGTATTTTTAGAAGTGGAACGTTATCCTCCTGTTGATACTCGAATCGCCTACTGTTCAGTTGGTAATTTAGTTTGTTCAGAAGGATCAATTGGCATATCATCCGTCAATCTATACGGTGAACAGCATACTCAAATTCGTGATGATTTCAAAACATGCAATCCAAATGGTAATTATCATGATCGAACGGATAAAACTGTGACATTATTTGAAAATTCCTATTATACTCTTCAAATTCAAACTTATTGTACACAAAGAGATGCGTATGGTAGTCATTGTAATCAAGCAAAATATATTCGTGTTTGGATTGATTTCAATAATGATGGTGTATTCGATGAGAAACAAGGAGAATTGATTACGAGCAATTCAAATGAACAAGATATTCGTATTCGTATTCCACAAATCAATCGAAGATTAAATCTCAATGAACACTATCGAATGCGTATTATTGTAACACAAGATGAAAACAATCATCAAGCCTGTTATAATACGGGATATGGTGAAGCACGAGATTACACAATTCGTTTCTTATCAAAAGCAGTTTATTAAAATGAACAATAAACATTTTATTTTATTTACTTTTTTTTTAAACAAAATAACATATTAGATAGTAGATTTTACTAATTGATTATTTTAATGAAGAATAAAAATAAATCGCATAAATAGACTATTGAATATTTTTCATGATCACTGTTGTTAGACCGTCTCGTATTGTCATAAAACCTGCTGTTGGACAAGCTAAACCAGTTAGATTTCGAAAGAATCGTTGGTAGAAATGATTATTTGCTAAGAGTGATTCATTGTAGGCACTCTTCGACATCGGAAGAAGATATCGAGGTAACGTATTCGGATGTGGACTATCACCACTGGCAACAACAGCTGCTTGCATACGAGGTGTAGCCATGAATTCGACAAAAGCACGAGCTGCATTTAATACATTGACTGACATATTTCGTCGAAAAACATAAGCATCTGTAGTCAATAGTGGTTGATTTTGAAGAGTACCGACAGGAATTGGAATTATTTTAATATTGTTGTAATCTTCTGGAGAAGTGTTCTTTAAAATTCGTACGAGATTTTCTGAATAACCAAATATCGCCTTAGCTTGTTGTTTAGCAAATAGGAGAGCTGCCATGTCTGGATCGCTTTGAAATGTTCCGTCAAGACAATAATTCGAACTGCCTGTTCGATCACATAATCGTGCTAATTTACGTAAAGATTCAAACGATTGATGTTCATATTCATGAAGTGCAAATGCGATGGAATCAGAGTCAACACTCGAACTGTCCTGGTAACTTTTAAGCCATAAGACTGGTAAATCCCAACTTGAATTCAGATTTCCTACAAGACGATAGTTCTCTACAGATGTGTTACCTAATGCGTCGACGAGTTGATCGATAGTTAACGCATCAGCTACACGATCATCTCGAGTAAATAAAAATGTTGCACACATGATATGCGGATATCCGTACAAGGCTTGATTGAATTCAACTGCATTCGTAGTGAGTGGCATCCAATCAGAATGATGATCGGGCAGGACAAATTGTGGTGTTAGGAGACCAGCCACGACTAAATCTCCTAGAAGTACTGTATCGATTTCGACGACATCGTAACCACTTCCATCACTTGCAAGCCAATTACTTAATGTCGACAGATTGTAAAAACCATCGGTATTATTCATCGGACGTAATTCCAATGTAATGTTCGGATAAGTTGCTTCGAATTGGGTCTTTATAAATTCAACTAAACTTGCCAACTGATCGCCAACAGTATCCGGCAAATAAGGAAATGGAGCTATTTTAAGAACAGTAGCCGTTGTTGTTGTTTGGTTCAAAACAATCGATAATATTATTAAAATTGTCTTGTAATTCAACATTTGCAGCTGTTCGACACAAAAAAAACAAGATAAAATATATTTATTGAAACACGCGTGTTATTTTCGTTCTCTCAGAGCAAAAAAATGGGTCAAAATAAAAAAGTACTTGCATTAAACTCGACGAAAACAAAAAAGGAGAGTCTGTTAGTTTTTTTTATATGCTTGTATGATCATTTTCCCATCGGAGCTTTCGATAGATATATCGACAAGTTTATTGGTTTGATTCAAACTGTTTTTAATTGTACTTTCATTTAATGGTAAACAGGAGAATTGTTCTTTGCCAACATAGTAAAACGATTCATTTCGAATTGTAAGAAGCAATGGTAAACCACCAGGTTTCAAAAGACGAATGAGTCGTTCGATGGTTTGATCGAATATTTCAATAGTTAGACAAGCTGCTTCTAAACAAAGACTGCTTAAAATAATATCGTATTGATTTTCTTTCGGAGTTTCATGAATATCAAGAACTTTAACAAAAAAATTAGTCCAATCGAATGCACGATCGTTCTCTTCAATCCAATCTTGAACAACATCAAGGTTATTTTGTGTATAATCACAAAATTTCAATGCTTTTGTACTTCCTAAACGCGCTTGTGCTTTTTTCAATATTTCAACAGTACCTTCGATAAAAAAACGCTAGAAAAGGTGCTTCATTTGGATCAACATCTACTCCGGAATAAATTCCTTTCAAATAAGATTGTGTATCAAATCGATTTTGATAATCCATTGTATGAAATAAGTTTTTTCTTGTTGATCGAAAAGATAATAAAAAGTGCGCAAATAGAGTCACATGCTTTCTAATGATTACTTTGCTTTATTTTCTTTTCTCTTATCAAAGACTGAAATACGATAAGGTATAGTTTAAAATTAACTCTGCTTTCACAATCAAACAAAAAGATTATCAATCGTCAGCAGTAGTTGATGGATCGATGCCCTCTTGAATCTGTTGTTTAACAAAATTCATTTTTGTATACTTCCATAAAGTACTTAATTTGCCCATAGGACCCACTAATTCGTTTTTTTCTAACATTGAATATGATTGAAGACGAAACCAAGGGGTTTGTTTATGACGATATTTATTACAGGTAAGACGATCGATGACGACTAAAAATCGAATGCGTATTATTTCATAGTCAGAAACAAGACTAAAAAGTAATTGTGTACGCCATAGTGCTCCTTTATCTTTTAATGATGGGATTTCTCCAACAGCCAATCCTACAATAGAACAATTCGTACCTAAAATTCACATTCACCCTCAACATTCATCTTACCAATGAGTAAATTAATAACAAATATCGAACAGGCAATAGCTGTGAGCATAAATACTACATACACTACTTTGTAATATCCTTCACCGCCATTTTCAGCATCATACAATCGATCTTCATAACCTAAATCAAAGAGCATTAGACTCGTACGAATTAATGCTTCAATTGGTGTGCCATAAACAGCTTGATATTGTAGCAACATCCAATATGTAAATCCAAATCCACAAATAATAACAAGTAGAACTGGTAAAAATCGAAGAAATGAAATCGACATAACTTGGAACATGACAATATAGATTCCAAGATCTAATATCGGAGCCGTTCGTAAATAGACGAGAAAATTAATATATGCTATAAGAAGGCCAAAGGCACCTAATTGATATTGAATAGGACACCGAAATATTAGACCACTTTGCCAACTAAACCAATCGAGAACATAGACATACGAGAGTACTAATGATAACATCTCTATATAGGACCCACCAATACGAAACACTTTTGGAAAAAGTGCTACAATAAATATTAAATTTTTCGATATAAAAATAGCGAGAATCACATATAGTGCTATTTTTATTCGTTTGTATGTTTCACTGCTGAATGCTTCACTTGCAATAGTCGGATCATTGGAAATATAGTTACTGACAATTTCACATGTCGATAAACTAACTGTCATATTAATCTGTGCTTTATCATAGAAATATTTCGGATGTTTTCCAAAAAGAATCGCTGCTGTGAATAAACTAATATAGGCAACATATAAGAATAACGACATAATGAAAAACATGAGACCAAATGAACGAAGCTTGTTCAATCGTAAATGCGTATGATACGAATGTTGAACGAGCTTGGGTACATGTACTTGTTCAGCTGCAATGAACAAGGGATGATTACGTACGAGTGTATAAGCATCAGTTGTATACCATATTTCAGGATCATCGTTCTCTTTTTTAGAACTACATACATATCCTGATTCGTCTGAGTAATAGCAATAGTAACATGAATGCATGGCTTCAACACCTCGAGTCTTCCACATACTTTTAAATGTCGGTGATTCTACTTTTACATTCGCACCTATCAAAATCAATAAATAGTTATTTTCTCGATTTTGTGTTTTTCTATAAAAAAAACAAACTACCTTGAGTATACCAACTTTTGACTGTAAAAATATCTTCGTAGAATTCATAATCATAAATAGTTTTATGCATTTTTTGTCCTGGTCCACCCACAACAGTCGTCAGTTTATTATCAATCAACCAGACAGTTATATCTGGCATATAACGAATTAGTTTTCTCATCGGTGTATCAAAAGCTTCGGTTCCTGGAATCGGTTGAGCATTTCGCATCATTTCTCTCCATGTTGGATGGTTCAATAATAATTGAACAACTTTTTTGTGCTGACTCATAATTGCAATTTCTAAACAGTTGCATACTTGAGCATTTCGTAATGTAGTTGATGCATCGGCATCGAGAAGAATTTCAATCGTTTTCAAATGACCATTTTCACATGCCATATGTAAAGGAGTTAGACGACGATCACCGATAGCATTGACGTCAACTTTCATTTCATTAACAAGAAAGTTAACAACTTCATCATGACCTATCGGAATAATAAATTGATTTTTTTTATAAAAAGTCAAGACAAATACTACCTTGTCTGGCTGCTAAATGAAGACAAGCATATCCATATTGATTTCTACTTTCTAAGATTTTCATAGATTCTCCTGGTTTAACGTTAAGAATATCTTTTAAAATATCTAAGCTGCCTGCGAGACTAGCGTCTTGTGCTGGTGCAATTTTCCAAGGAAATACTTTGTCATTGTGCTTGTTTGATCTCTCTGTGTACTTCAGTATTTTTTTACATATATCCCGATTATTAAAATGAGCAGCTACTTGTAATGGTGTAGCACCTTTTACATCACGCTCAACCAATAGTCTATCGATACAACCATAACTATCCGGTAATCCCGTTAGTTTATCCCAAATCATATCGAATAAATTATCTTTTACTTGATGTTTAGCACAAATATGCAAAATATTTTCTTCGTCATCGTTTTTCGCACATAGATACTTCTCATAGTCGATCGTCTGAAATCAAACGAAACATTCAAAAGACATACAACATATATATGATACTGAAAGTTGAGTACATACGCATCTCTCGAGAAAAAATTGAACACATTGTTTTGATTGATAAAAAACGGATGTAAGCAATGGTGTATAACCAGCATGATCAGTCTGGCTCATGTTGTTTAACTACAAAAAAGGTTGTGTGTGCTTTTTATCAAATAAAACCATGTCATATAATTACTAGCTCAATATCAATATTATCGCAGAACCATTCCAAAAACTGTACATTATCATGTCGACAAATAACATTCGATAATTGATCCAATTTGGATGCAGTGTTATAATTTTTCAATCGTTTTTTTAGTGGTTTAAGGTAATCAAAGTCATTCTTTTTCGAAAGTTTTCTATAACGTGCAATCATATCAATTACAACAACTATTTCATGATCATCAATATTATTCATGACGTTGAATATTCTTTGAATGAGCTGCTGTGTTACACTTGGATGGCAAGCAGCACGAGCAAGTAATGTTTGATTGTCCAAAGTAACTAAATTAACGAGCTTTTCCTTTTGATATTCGTCAGTTATGCTATTCAAAATAAGTTCCACCATTTTGTATAAATCTTCACTCGTTGCTCTGTTACGTATTAGAGCAAAAAATAGAACGCTTGCATTGAATTTTGAAATTGCCTAAAGCAAACAGTGAAATACAATTTTATTGTTTTACATATTTTACCATGATATCAGCTCCACGATTTATCAATGCTACTGCATAATCATAGCGATTGTTCTGTACAGCTAAATGTAATGGTGTACGATTCTCATCATCACGATCATTAATATTAGCTCCAAGATTAATAATTGACTCGACGATTGTAGGTAAATTACATTTACTCATTGAAATTTCAAGATGATATACTAATGGTTTCGTGCGTTTTTCTGCTACAGTTTCATTGACATTGCTTTTATTCTATTATATTAAAGAAATATATATGTACGCATATGCGAAAACAAAAATTTAAGAGTAAACTTTTACTCTTACAGGTTGCCAAATAGCATCTGATTGTGCAGCTATATGTAAAACATTTTCTCCATTACCTCCATCGATATTTATGTCTAAATATTTAAAAAAAAACTTGTAAACATCTAACGAAAACGACATGTATTTTACTGCATCGAAAATGTTTGTCACCCTTGGTTAATTCATTAAAAACATAAACATTATTTGCATGAACAGCATAATGAATGGGTGCCCATTGTTTTTCCTTATCTAGTGTATTTAGCCATACTTTAATTTGTTCATTCGACAAATTCTCGCGTTTAATATGATCAGTAAATCTGCTCCATTTTTTCTTTGCTATTTCTTGATTAGTTTCCCGAGCAGCCTGAAATAATATTTATATTTCATTGAAACATTTCTATGTGACACAAACCGATTATCTTACTTGATATAGAATCTCCTGTGCTGATTTACGTACAAAACTATCATAGATCAGTACTGGCCAATCATCATTTTCTTTTTTCTTCTCTTCTTTTGGTGAAATTTTATTAGACATCAATACTTTGAGATTATAGTAAGTGTTGACTATATGAGAATGATTTCTTTTCTTTTTTATTATATCGTTTATATTATATTTCTTTTACCCACCTTGGGATTTCTCTTATTGAAGTATTTGCTCTGAAAATAATGGGAAAAAACAGGTTGAGTGTGTGCCGCTCTCAGTGTTTGTATACATAATGCAAGGTCGTTGCTAATGATTACTATATTTTGCTGTTTTGTTTGTACAAACGGGATATAACATGCATTTTTTCAATTCTATCGAAAAAGAAAAACATACCAATGAGTAAAAAAAAGCAAGACAGAAATTACTTAATATATATAACACAATGAATCATCGCGCTTTAGGTATAAAAAAGAAGGGTAATATTTTGTCAATCGTATCAACAACGAACAAATAATGTGTGATGAAAATAACGAACAACCATCATTCTTTCAAGCAAGTGAAAACGGAAAATACAATTTAGCATTTCCAAATTCGGCGGCTTCAAAAGTGTTCAATACGACAACAACGGATTTGAGTCAATTAAAAGATGCAGTCGAAATCTTCTGGAGCTATCCAACGAATACATTAACACTGATTATTGAGACTGGATATACAGCAGAACAACAAGATTATAGTATTGCTTTAGATGCTGAATCAATGGGAGACAATGTTACACGTGTTGATCGAATCATCGATGGTAACGAAATTGAAGTTAAACCTGAAAATGGCAAATATATGCTGGAATCAGACTCCAAAGGTCAGGTTGTTATTAAATTACACTCGTGGCCAACCATGACTACCTATGGTGTATACATTCGATACCAGATCATTCAAAAATAAAACGACAAGAACTTTATTATCAACATCTCTATTTGATCAATAAAGTGTGCAATGCATATTTTTTTGCAAAGAGATTTTTTGAAATAAATGTCCCATTTTCACCTTGAGGGATAAAAAAGTGGGAAAGAAAACAATTATCTTACAGTTGTGTGTAATGAAGCACATCAAAACAAGACACAGTTTTTAGGTCTAATAGTCGATGTCAATTTAGTTGAACTAAAAACATGTTTAGTTACGGGATATATCCATTTGTATTTGCTCAATCCGGAGATGGTAATCACTTTCAATGTTTTCGAGTTAAAAAAGATCAAAATAGAATTGATTTCGTGCATCATTACATGCACGCGTTGATAACCAATATGAAATTGTATATGTACGACCGATTGTAGTTGATATACTTTGACTGATGAAACTAATCGAATTGCGACATGAAATCTTTAGACATGTGCCCGTCGATAAATGACACTTGCTATTTGTATCTATCTTAATATTCGAGTTCGAACATGTATCAGTACACCATGTATTCCAA
>ERZ778027.1624-NODE-1624-length-35447-cov-6.891812_pt1 | contig 35447 bp, 32 predicted proteins | sample MGYA00375757_ERZ778027 | MGnify/ENA primary metagenome ERZ778027 (study PRJEB29350, sample SAMN05389817) | bioreactor metagenome | isolation source: Ammonium sulfate bioreactor | place: South Africa: University of Cape Town | collected 2014-02-18 ...
CGATTTCAATTCGCGTTCGGCGAAGGCGATGAGTCCATGCAACCTTTCGCGCCGCGCCGGTTCGTCCCTGCAAATCTGAAGCGCCGCGCGAACGGCGGCCGCGACGAGCGGCGATGGCGCGGTCGCGTAAATAAAAGCGCGCGCGCGATTGACCAGAAAATCCCGGATCGTCTTCGGCGCCAGCACCAGCGCGCCCATGACGCCGAGCGCCTTGCCGCAGGTATGCAGCGTGATGACGTTGGCGGCGCCTTCGAGATGCGCCGCGAAACCTCGCCCCTCGGGGCCGAATACGCCCGTCGCGTGCGCTTCATCGACGATCAGCATCGCATCATGGCGCGCCGCCAGTTGCGCAAGCTCGTCGATCGGAGCCCGGTCGCCGTCCATGCTGTACAGGCTTTCGACGACGATCCACGGTTGACCATCGCCACCCGCCGCGCGCCAGGTTCTGATCGCGTCCTCGATGCTTTGCGGATCGTTGTGCCGCGCCGCCGTCGCTTCGGCTTTCGATAGCCGCATGCCGTCGTGAACGCTGGCGTGAATGAGTTCATCGTAGACGATCAGGTCGCCGCGTGACGGCAGCGTCGCCATCAGCGCCGTGTTCGCGATGAAGCCGCCGCCGAAGAACAACGCTGTCTCCGCGCCGAAGAACGCCGCCGCTTCCGCTTCGAGCACTTCGTGTTCGGAATGATTGCCGCGCAGCAGGCGCGATCCACCGGCGCCGACCGGCACGCCACGCTCGATCGCTGCAACGACCGCGTCCGCAAGCGCCTGCGATTGCGCGAGACCCAGATAGTCGTTCGACGTGAAGTCGATCCCGGCTGGCGTGTCGAGCGACCTTAGCCGGCCACGCCGCAGCAGGGCGTCGAGCGCACGCTCATGATTGGAGGGCATCCTGGCGACCCGCGCACGTCGCGGGCTCATGGTCTTGGGTTTGATCGGGTTCAAGTTCGAGCGGCGCGAGGCCGAGCTTGGCAAACAACAGGCTGTCTTTGTCTTCGCCGGGGTTGTCCGCCGTCAGCAGCGTCTCGCCGACGAAGATCGAGTTGGCACCGGCGAAGAAGCACAGAGCCTGCATTTCGTCGCTCATGTCGGTGCGGCCCGCCGAGAGCCGCACGAACGACTTGGGCATCAGGATGCGCGCAACGGCAATGGTGCGAACGAAATCGATCGGATCGATGCGCTCGGCGTTTTCGAGTGGCGTGCCGGGGATCGCGATCAGCATGTTGATCGGTACGCTTTCGGGATGCTCGTCGAGATTGGCGAGCGTGACCAGCATATCGACGCGGTCCTCGCGCTCTTCGCCCATGCCGACGATGCCGCCCGAGCAAACCTTCATCCCGGCATCGCGCACGCGCGCCAGCGTATCGAGACGGTCGGCGTAGGTGCGGGTCGTGATGACCTTGTTGTAATAGGCTTCGGAGGTGTCGACGTTGTGATTGTAATAGTCGAGGCCGGCATCGCGCAGCCGTACGATGTCGTCGTCGGTCAGCATGCCGAGCGTCATGCACGTTTCCATGCCGAGCCCCTTCACGCCTTCGACCATCGCGACGACGGTATCCATGTCGCGCGCCTTCGGGCTGCGCCAGGCCGCGCCCATGCAATAGCGCGTCGCGCCCGCCGCCTTGGCTTTCTTGGCCTCGTTGATGACCCGCTCGACTTCCATCAGCTTCGAAGCCTTGAGCCCGGTCTTGTGATGGGCGGACTGGCTGCAATAGCCGCAGTCTTCCGCGCAGCCGCCCGTCTTGATCGACAACAGCCGGCTCATCTGCACTTTGTTGGGATCGAAGGAGGCCCGGTGCACCATCTGCGCCCGGAACAGCAAATCCATGAACGGCAGATCGTAGAGCGCCATCGCTTCTGAGCGTGTCCAATCGTGACGGGGCGCGGACGCTGCACGGGGTGACGGGCGCGCGGACGCATCGAGTCTGGTCACGTTTGACGTCATGTGCTGGGTGGTCTCCGCAGGATCGACAGGTCCTGATTGCTAAATGTTTCTAGCGCGTCACGCCCCGCCCGCAACCACCAAAATGCCTCTGCCTTTCGCGGCCTGCCCTTGAGGGTCGCCGCGTGCCTTCGCGGGATGGCCCCATTACGTCCGGAGCGGCGAAGCTGAAAAATTTATCATTATTATCAATATGATAAATCGAAAATTCGCTCGGAGTTTTACAGCCAGTTGACCTGCGGAGCGGCGGCTGACTTTGGAAAAATTTTAGATCACAGCAGGGAGCCAGCGCGCGTCTAACAGCGTTTATCGACCGGCGTTCTTAAAATCCCCTCCCCGGTTGCAGGTCGTTTCATGAAGAAAGCAGTCCGTTTAGGGCTTCTGGCTGAGGCACTCCAAGGCGACGAAAGCTTTGTCCACCGCGGTTTCCTGGCGAAAAAATCCGCCGACAGGCTTCTGGTCGAACGCGACGGACACCTGCGGGGATTTTGGACAGCGGGCAAGGAAGCCTACGTCTGGACGGCAGCGGGCTACACGCAGCCGAGCTTCAGAACGGCGTCGCTACCGGAAGCACTGAAATACACGCTGATTGAAATTGCCCGGCATTGACGAACGGAACCCTGCCGCAGACGCGCTGCCCCAGCCTAATTGAGGTCCTCGGGAAGCTCAGGGAGGATGCCGAACGGAACCCCGTCCTGATGCAACGACTGGGCTTCTTCAGCTGTGGTGCTGCCGCGAATATTGCGCTCTTCCGCCTCGCCGAAATGGATCTTTCGCGCTTCCTCCGCGAACCGCCCGCCGACGTCCTCGGAATTCTCCATGACGGCTTTTTTGAAAGCGCGCAGCGCGGTCGCCATGGCTGCGGGCGGCGCACTCGGCGCGGCGACAGCAGGCAGTTGCTCCGGCGCTGGAGCACCCTTGTTGCCCCGCGCGGACACGACAGCGGGCGCCATCGGCAGTTTGCTGATTTCCGTGGATGCGCACAGCGGGCAAGTCACGGCGCCCGAGCGCGACTGCTTATCGTAGTCGGCAATACTCCGGAACCAGCTTTCGAACTCGTGGCCGTCAGCGCAGCCCAGGCGGTACTTGATCATCTATTTTCTTATGGTCTCGAGCGGCGATACCCGCTCCTCGACGACGGAGAATATCCGGTCATGCGTCAGAGATGGGATTTTGCGCCGGACTTCGTCAATACGCTGCGTATCGATGTCGCCGATCACGACGCTAGGCTCCGTTCCGCCTTCGCCTAGAATTTCGCCCCACGGCGAGATGATCAGACTATGCCCGAACGTCTCGCGGCCATTTTCATGACGGCCGCCTTGCGCTGCCGCCAGAATAAACGTTTCGGTTTCGATCGCGCGCGCTCTGAGCAGCGTATGCCAATGCGCTTCGCCGGTGATGCGCGTGAAGGCGGCAGGCCCCGCAATGAACGACGCTCCGGCCTTGGCGAGTGCCCGGTGCAGCGCCGGAAAGCGGAGATCATAACAAATCGTCAGGCCGAGGCGTCCCCAAGGCAATTCGGAAATCACCGCGTTGGAGCCTGCCTGATAGTTGACGCTTTCGCTGTAGACCTCGCCCTTGCCGAGATCGACGTCGAACATATGGATTTTATCGTAGCGGGCGCTGACATCGCCATTGGGCGCGAAGAGATAGGAGCGGTTCGCAAGCCGCCGCTCTCCGATTTTCACCGCCATGGAGCCGATGTGCAGCCAGATTTTCTTGTCCGCCGCAGCCTGGGAAAACGCCGCGAGAGATGCGTTGCCTGCTTCCGGCTTCGTCTCGGCCATCAGCCGCTCGGTATCGACTTCCATCAGCGTCGTGCATTCCGGTGTTTGCACGTACGCGGCCTGTTGCGCCGCCGCCTCGCCGATGAGCGCCACCGCGTCAGAGACGTTACGGGCGACGTCGCGACCGGCACACATCTGGACCAGCGCCGCCCGGAATACCGATTTGGACGCCTCCTGCGGTGATGCTGTCATCGTCACGATGCCGAAGTCGTCTGTGCCAGAAGCGCGTCGAGCTTGCCGGAGCGTTCGAGATCGAAAAGATCATCGCAACCGCCGACGTGAACGCTGCCGATCCAGATTTGCGGCACCGTGTGCCGCCCGCCCGCGCGGGCTCTCAAGTCCGCGCGCAAATCGCTTCGGCCCGTCAGATCAATCTCCTCGAACGCCGCTCCTTTGCGTCTCAGCAGATCCTTTGCCATGTGGCAGTAACAGCAGTTTCCAGCCGTGTAGACCGTCACCTTATGCATAACGTCGGCGCCTCTCCGTACGCCTCCCAAATCGACCAGCCCAAAACTACCGCGTTCGCGAGGTCATGCAACCTGCATTGCGACATTTGCGCGCCTTTGCCACGGTTTTTCGGCCTCAAGATGAACTGTTGGCAACGATCGCGAGCGCCAGCACGTCGACGCGCCGCGCACCGGCGCGTTTCAGCGTCAGAGCAGCTGCGGAAGCCGTGGCGCCTGTGGTGATGACATCGTCGATCAAAACGACGTTTTTCCCCGAGATCGACGCGATTTCATTCGACGGCACACGAAAGACGCCGGACACGTTCCGCTGACGCTGGGCGCGCGTAAGCCCAACCTGATGCGGCGTCGAGCGCGAACGGACGAGCGCGAACGGTCTCACCGGCTTCTTCGCGAGCCGTCCTGTTTCGGCTGCAAGAATTTGGGCTTGATTGAACCGCCGCGAGAGTAGCCGCCAGCGCGCGAGCGGCGCAGGGACGAGCACGTCGGCGTCATCCAGCAGCTCGCGGCCGGCTTCCGTCAGCCAGCGTCCAAAAAGATGGCGCGCGTGATGCGTGTCGTGGAATTTGAACGCATGGATGAGTTCCCGCATCACCCCGTCGAAACTCGCGACAGCACGGGCGCGGTCGAAGTCCGGAGGGTCTGCCACGGCGGCGGCGGAAACCATTCGCCCGCCCGTGTCGTAGGGTAATGGCAGGCCGAGCCGGTCACACAGCGGCGGCCTGACGAAATTCACCCGTCGCCAGCAGGCCGGACAAAGCGCATCATGCGCAGTAATGTGGGTCCGGCAGGCGAGGCAGAGCGGCGGAAGCAAGACATCGAGTGCGGATCGTCCGGCGCGCCCGAAAGCGCGAAAGAGTCGCGCAGCACGAGTCTCTGGCGCTGTGCCATCTTGCAGCGCAAAATTTTGCTCGTCGGTCGTCGATCGTGCCGTCATTGCTGCAACTTAGCGCAAGGCCGCATCGGCAGCGAGACCTTCATGGACGGATTGTGATGGCAGGCGCGCCGCAGATTTTCGACCAGAAACTGATCCGGGAGCGGAGAAACCGCATCGCGGCCCAAGGCGATGCCGAGCAGCCGGATTTTCTCTTGTCTCGCGTTGCCGACGACTTTGCGGATCGCTTGAGCATCGTGCGCCGCGACTTCGCGGTGGCTGCGAGCGTCGGCGCATACCACGGCCTGCTCGCCGCGCGCCTTCGCCAGCTTCCGAACATCGGCGAGATCGTCGATGTCGAGCCTTCCGAGCGCTGCCTCGAGCTTTCGACGGCACAAAAGGTGGCGGCGAAAGACGATGCCCTGCCGTTCGCACCGCAAAGCCTCGATCTCGTCGTGTCGGGCCTCTCGCTGCATTTGATCAACGATATCCCGGGCGTGCTCGCGCAGATCAACCGCGCCCTGAAGCCCGATGGGCTTTTCCTCGGAGCGCTCCTCGGCGGCGAAACGCTGAGAGAATTGCGCGAGTCATGGTTGCTCGCCGAAGAGGAACTCTATGGCGGAGCCTCGCCCCGCGTCGCGCCGTTCGCCGATGTGCGCGAATTGGGGAGCCTGCTGCAGCGCGCCGGTTTCGCGCTTCCCGTAGCCGACAGCGATCCGGTGCGCGTGACGTATGGGTCGCCCTTGGCGCTGATGCGCGATCTGAAGGCGATGGCGGCAAGCAACATGCTGATCGAGCGCAGCCGCAAGCCCGTCTCGCGCCGCCTGCTGCTGCGAGCCGCCGAAGTCTATCAGGAAAGCTTCGGTCTGCCCGACGGCCGCATTCCCGCAACTTTCGAGATCATCACGCTGACCGGCTGGGTGCCGCACGAAAGCCAGCAAAAACCGCTCGCGCCAGGCTCGGCGAAAGTGCGCTTGTCCGACGCGCTGAAACCTAAGCCTAAGCCAGATAATCCCGGAGCCAAGGAATAAGGGGCTCGTCCGCGGGCGGCATGCGGTAGCGCGAAAGATGCAGCGCCCGAACCCACTCGATCGTCTGCCCTTCGCGCGGCGCAATCTCGCCGTCCCACGTCCGGCAAACATAAAGCGGCATCAGAAGGTGGAAGTCGTCGTAGGCATGGCTCGCGAAGTTGAACGGCGCGAGGCACGTCCGGCAGAGATCGACGCTGAGCTCTTCCTTGATCTCGCGGCAGAGCGCGTCCTCGGGCGTTTCGCCGGGCTCGATCTTGCCGCCCGGAAACTCCCAGAACCCTGCCATCGGCTTATTGGCGGGGCGCTGGGCGATCAGCACGCGCTTGTCGTCGTCGATCAATGCGACGGCGGCGACGAGAACGAGCCGCTTCGTCATCGCCGCCTCAGAACGTATGCCGTCTCCTGGAGTGCAGAGACGCCGCGCCGGCGCAGATTGCCGCTGGCATCCAGTCCGTCGCGCGCTTCGAGCACCTGAATGTCGAACGTATCGCCATAAAGTCGCTCGACCTCGGCGCGCGGCACCGAGAATGGCGGTCCGGACATTTCATGCTCGGGGTATTCGAGCGCAACGAGGAAGATGACCGCCGAACTCGGGATAATGCTGGCGAGCTTTTTTGCGTAGCGCTCCCGGAGATCCGTGGGGAGCGCAATCAGTGCCGCCCGGTCGTAGACCGCAACGGCATCGCCCACCATGTCGGCCGACGTTTCGAAAAAGTCACCGCGATAGAGATTGAACGGCCCGGCGGAATAGAGATCGAACGGCCCTTCCGACCGAATTTCGGGAGTCTGGCCGCCGTCCTTGAAAAATTCCCGAACCGCGACGTCCGAAAGCTCGACGCCGATGACGCGATGCCCCTGCGTCGCGAGCCAGACCATGTCGCAGCTCTTGCCTGCCAGAGGCACGAAGACCGCGCTTGCGACCGGCAGATTGAGCGTCGGCCAGAAGCGTGTCAGTTGCTCGTGAACGTGGGGCTGATGAAAACCAATATCTCGCCGTTTCCAGCGCTCCGTCCAGAAAGCCTTTTCCATCCGTCTCTACGTTCAGCTCCGATAGTCTGCGTTGATCGACACATAGTCGTGTGTCAGGTCACAAGTCCAGACCGTCGCCGAGGCCTTGCCGACGCCAACTGCGATACGGATCACGATTTCGCGATTCTTCATGTAGGCCGCCGCCGTCTTTTCATCGTAGTCGGGGGCCCGTTCGCCGTCGCGCGCCACGCAATGCGGACCGAACCAGATGGAGAGTTTGTCGCGGTCCGCCGCTTCGCCGGATTTGCCGACAGCCATGACGACCCGGCCCCAATTGGGGTCTTCTCCCGCGATCGCGGTCTTGAGGATCGGTGAATTGGCGCACGCGAGCGCGATGGTCCGCGCCGCCTCCCAGGATTTCGCACCCTCCACCTCGAACGTCACGAACTTCGACAGCCCTTCGCCGTCCTTGGCGACCTGAATGGCGAGGTCCTGCATCAAATCGTGCAGCGCGTCCGAAAACGCCGCGAGCTTCTTCGACTTCGCCTTCGTCACCGGTTTCTGACCGCGCTCGGCGGCATGTCCGGTCGCAAACACGAGGCACGTGTCGCTGGTGGACGTATCGCCGTCGACCGTCATGCAGTTGAAAGTCGTCCTGACGTGTTCGCTGACGAGGTCTTGCAGCGCGTCGGCGGGGATCGCCGCATCGGTGAAGATGAAGCACAACATCGTCGCCATGTCGGGCGCGATCATGCCCGCGCCCTTGCAGAAGCCGTTGATCGTCACTTCCGTGTCGCCGATCAGCGCCTTGCGCGTGGCGAGCTTCGGATAAGTGTCGGTTGTCATGATGGCGCGGGCGGCGGCTTCAAAAGCATCGGACTCGGCATTTTTCGCGAGTTTCGCCAGCAAATGCGCGAATTTCGTCGCGTCGAGCGGTTCGCCGATGACGCCCGTCGAGGCGACGAAGACGTTATGCGGCCGGCAGCCGACCGCTTCGACCGCGTGCTCGACCGTGATGTCGACGGCATCGCTGCCCTTTTTGCCGGTGAAGGCGTTGGCGTTGCCCGAGTTGACGACAAGCGCCCGCGCCGAGCCCTTCTTGAGATGCTTGCGGCAGAGAAGCACCGGCGCCGACGCCGTCTTCGATTGGGTCAACACGCCCGCGACCGACGTGCCTTCATCGAGCACGGCGAGCAGCAGATCGGTTCGCTTCTTGTAGCGGATGCCGGCCTCGGCCGTCGCGAATGTCACGCCGTCGATGGGCGGAAGCTTGGCAAGAACCGATGGCGCGAACGGTGAAACGTCAGAGACTTTGCCCATGAAACCCTCCGCTATGGCATGCGGCTCCGTGAAACAGATCGGGCCGCCATAATCAAGCGGCCCGATCCAGAAAATCAAAAGGTTGCGTCTCGATGCAGGCCGTTATGGCTTCGGCGCATCCTTCGGAGCGTCTGCAGGAGCCGCCGCCGGTGCGGTCGACGGCGCCGCGCTCGGAGCCGCCTGCTTGGCGATCATAGCATTGCGCTCGTCGATCGACTTCTTGATCTCGGGATCGACGATCTCGATCTTGGCGTTGGCGCGAAGTTCCGTTGCCGTCTTCTGAGCCTTCTGCAGCAGCAGCGACTGCGCGATGCGGTCCTTGACGATTTCGAAGGCGGGCGGCTGCTTCGTCCGGCTGTCTTCCAGCTTGACGAGATGCCATCCGAACTGGGTCTTCACCGGGGCGGAAACCTCGCCCTTCTTCAGCTTGAAGACGACCTCTTCGAACTGCGGCACCATCTGACCGTGGCCGAAATAGCCGAGATTGCCGCCGTCGTCCTTCGAGCCCGGATCCTTCGAGTTTTCCTTTGCGAGCTGGGCGAAATCTGCGCCTTTATCGAGCTTCGCCTTGAGTTCTTTGGCCTGCTCTTCGGTTTCGACCAGGATATGGCGCGCCGAAACTTCTTCTTCCGGCTTCAGAAGCTTCACCTGATCGTCATAGATCTTGCGCGCATCCGCGTCGCTGACCGAACCCTTGATGACCTTCTCGAAATACAGCTCCCTCAGCGCCCGGCGCTTGAGATAGGCGAGGCGCGTTTCGAAGTCGGGGCCCTGATCAAGCTTGGCCTTTTCGCCCGCTTCGGCAAAAAGCTGGTTGTCGATGAGGAATTCGAGCAGCGAAGTGCGCTTCTGCGGCCCGGGCATCGTGCCCATGTCGCTGCCGATTTCGCTTTCCGCGACGGCGAGATCGCCCTCCGTGATCGGCTTCCCGTCGATGGTGGCGACGACCTTATCCTGCGCGAAGGCCTGCATGCCAGGCGCCCCCAGAAGCGCGACCGCGAATGCGACCGTAAAGGCGGTAGGGAAGATGCGCTTCATAGGTGTAAGCTCCGAAGTTTGGATGAGAAATGCCCGCCAGACCGATTTTCGGCGCATAGCTGCGTCAGTCCATGCAGGCTGCAAGCAGACGGGCCTCGATAACGGCCTGGGGTTGGAAAACCAAGTTAATATTTGAACAGACCGGCAAAATTTGAACGCTGGGAGACACGCTTCTGAACATTGACAGTCGGGGGGACGAGTTCTTATGTCTGCCCCAGATCGGCGCGGGTTTCGGCCCGTTCGGACCACGTGAGATTGCCGAGGGAACGTGATGCAGGCGTGGCGGGGAGGCCCTTGCCGCGCATTTTCTGCTGAATGGAACCTCAGCTGAACGCAACCCTTGCCCGGGCGCACTGACGCGTGCGGGCTGATGCTGACGTTAGGACGGATTTCAAGATGCTCTCGTTCGGTGGCTTCGCTTCGAAAATCTTCGGTTCGTCGAATGAACGCAAGGTCAAGGGTTTCAGGGCCCGGGTCGCGGCGATCAACGCACTCGAAAGCGAAGTGCAGGCGCTGACTGATGACGAGCTGCGCGCTCGCACGGAAGAGTTTCGCAAGGAACTCGCGGCCGGCAAGACGCTCGACGATCTGCTCGTCCCCGCCTTCGCCACGGTTCGCGAAGCCGCCAAGCGCACGCTCGGCCAACGCCACTTCGATGTGCAGCTGATCGGCGGCATGGTTCTGCATCAGGGCGACATCGCCGAGATGCGAACCGGCGAAGGCAAGACTTTGGTCGCCACGCTTCCGGTGTATCTGAACGCCTTGAACAGCAAGGGCGTGCACGTCGTCACCGTCAACGACTACCTCGCCAAGCGCGACGCCGAATGGATGGGCCAGGTCTACAGCTTCCTCGGCCTGACCGTCGGCATCATCGTTCATGATATGTCGGATGAGCAACGCAAGCTCGCCTATGCCTGCGACGTGACCTACGCGACGAACAACGAACTCGGCTTCGACTATCTCCGCGACAACATGAAGATGGGTCGCGACGAGATGGTGCAGCGTCCGCACATCTACGCGATCGTCGACGAAGTCGACTCGATCCTGATCGACGAAGCACGTACGCCGCTGATCATTTCGGGCCCGCTCGAAGATCGCGCCGAGCTGTATCAGACGATCGACGAAATGATGAAGATCGTCGAGCCGGGTGATTTCGAGCTGGACGAAAAGCAGCGCCAGGTGTCGTTCACCGAAGTCGGCAACGAGAAGATGGAGAAGGCTCTCGAGCAGGCCGGAATGCTCAAGGGCACGCTGTACGACATCGACAACGTCACGATCGTTCACCACCTCACTCAGGCGCTGAAGGCGCACAAGCTGTTCCAGCGCGATAAGGACTACATCGTCAAAGGCGGCGAAGTCGTCATCATCGACGAATTTACCGGCCGCATGATGCCGGGCCGGCGCTACTCGGAAGGTCTTCACCAGGCGCTCGAAGCCAAAGAGCACGTCGAGATCCAGCCTGAGAACCAGACGCTCGCCTCGATCACGTTCCAGAACTACTTCCGTCTTTACAAAAAGCTCGGCGGCATGACCGGCACGGCAATGACCGAAGCCGACGAGTTCATGGATATTTATGGCCTGCAGGTCGTCGACATTCCGACGAACCTTCCTGTGAGCCGTATCGACGAAGACGACGAAATCTATCGCACGCAAAAGGAAAAGCTTGCGGCGATCGTCCAGTCGATCGCGGAAGCCAAGGAGCGCGGCCAGCCGATCCTCGTCGGCACGACGTCGATCGAGAAGTCGGAGCAGCTTTCCGAGCTTCTCAAGGATCATAAATACCTGCGCGAACTCGCAAGCTCGCTCGAGAAGAATGCGAGCGAACTGAAGCCCGGCAAGGAAGACGAGCTGCGCAAGCACTTCACCGACATGGCGGCGCTGCTGACGAAGTTCGCAACCGAATCGAAGGGCAAGAAGCAGGCGATCGAGCATAGCGTTCTGAACGCCCGCTATCACGAGCAGGAAGCCAACATCGTCGCGCAGGCCGGCGTCCCGGGCGCCGTCACGATCGCAACGAACATGGCCGGCCGCGGCACCGACATTCAGCTCGGCGGCAACGCCGAGTTCCGTCTGCGCGACTGGATCGCGGAAGAAACCGCGAAAGGCACGGCTCCGGCCGAAGACGCGATCAAGAATAAGCGCGCCGAGCTTATCGCCGACGTTGCTCAGAAAAAGCAGAAGGCGCTCGAAGCCGGCGGCCTTTACGTGCTCGCGACCGAACGCCACGAAAGCCGCCGCATCGACAATCAGCTGCGCGGCCGCTCCGGCCGTCAAGGCGATCCGGGCCGCTCCAAATTCTATCTCGCGCTCGATGATGATCTGATGCGGATCTTCGGCTCGGAGCGCATGGAAAAGGTCCTGCAGACGTTGGGCCTCAAGGAAGGCGAGGCGATCACGCATCCGTGGATGAACAAGTCGCTCGAGACCGCGCAGAAGAAGGTCGAGCAGCGCAACTTCGACATCCGCAAGCAGATCCTGAAGTACGACGACGTGATGAATGACCAGCGCAAGGTCATCTTCGATCAGCGTCTCGAGATCATGGGCGAAGACGACGTCTCCGAAACGGTCGTCGAGCTTCGCAACGAACTCATCGATCAGCTCGTGACGCGCTTCATCCCACCGACGGCCTACGCCGAGCAGTGGGACACGGTGGGCCTCAAGCAGCAGGTGCAGGAAGTCTTCGCCCTCGATCTTCCGATCGACGCCTGGGCGGCCGAAGAAGGCATCGCCGACGAGGAAATCAAGGAGCGCATTCGCTCTGCCGTCGAAGCCAAGGTGGAGGAAAAGACGAAGGAACTCGGTCCGGAGCTTTATCGCCAGATCGAAAAGATGGTGCTGCTCCAGACGCTCGATCATCTCTGGCGCGAGCATCTCGTGACGCTCGAACATTTGCGCCAGGTCATCGGCTTCCGCGCTTACGGTCAGAAGGACCCGCTCAACGAGTACAAGAGCGAAGGCTTCATCCTGTTCGAAAACATGCTCGGACGCCTGCGCGAAAACGTGACGGGCCAGCTGATGCACGTCGAGCTTGCGCCGCCTGAGGATCAGCCGGCGCTGCAGCCGGTTGAACTCCCACCGATGGTGGCGCACCACGTCGACGCGACGACGGGACTGGATGAGTTCGAGCAGAATCCCGAGCTTGCGATGGCCGATGCCGCGATCGCCGGCGCTCGTGCCCGCCGCAATGCGCCGCCCGAGCCTGAGAAGCGTGCGCCGCTTCAGAGCCGCCGCGGCGAAGGCGCCGCCGATCCGAATGATCCGGCGACTTGGGGCCGCGTATCTCGCAACGCCCTTTGCCCGTGCGGCTCAGGCAAGAAATACAAGCATTGCCACGGCAAGATGGATTGAACGTGATGCCGATGGACTGATCTTGGATCAGTCCATCGGCGTTCGTTTTCCTGCGACCGTCAGTGGCCGCTCGTCTTCGTTCCGGCGTTTGCGGGCACTTCCGATGCGCTCGCCTCGGCGCTTCCGTGGCCGCCGGCCGCGATACGGTCAGAGAGCGCCAGCAGCACGCTCGAGACGACGAACACGATGTGAATGATCACCAGCCAGAACAGCTCTTTCTCACGCTCCGGCGTAATGGTTCCGAGTGACATGAACTGACGCAGCAGCTGCACGGCCGAGATCGCGACGATTGACGACAGCATCTTGAGCTTCAAGGCCGCGAAATCGATCGTGCCCATCCATTCCGGCCGGTCGCCGTGGGTCGAATGATCCATCCGCGACACGAAATTTTCGTAGCCCGAGAAGATCACGATAATCAGCAGCGATCCGGTCAGCGTCAGATCGACAAGCGTCAGCAGCCCGAGGATGACGTCGGATTCGGTCGAGACGAACGCAGTCTGCGCGAGATGCAGAAGCTCCATCAAGAACTTGATGAGCAGCACGAAGAGCGCCAGCGCAAGTCCGAAGTAAAACGGCGCCAGCAGCCAGCGTGAGCTGAACAGCATGCTCTCAAGAAATATCTCTACCCGCTTGATGACGGTCTTCTCTGCCATGTGTTTCGAGCCTTTCGCAGTTGCGATATCACGCTTCTATCGCAAGCTCCTCCAGCCGAGCAAGTTCCGTCGTGCGGGTGCGAAATCAGCGCCAGATCAACGGATCAGCGGCCAGGAGAACATCGGCGCGGCTGGCGCTTCGCCGTCGAGGCTCGATTGGACCTGCGGGATCGGTCGCGCCGTCTCGGGCGATTGTGACGCGAGCCTTGGCGTGAACGGCGTCGGATACGGCACGTCGCGCAGCCACTGATCCTGTTCGCGGATCGCGGTCAGCGTCGGCCCGCAGGCTTCGAGCGGCCCGGCAGACTCCCGCACCTGCGTCTCGCGGAAAATATAGCGCCCGCTGCACACGCCGATGATGGGCGGACGCTTCGTCTGCTCGAAGAGGTCGTAGCCCTCCTTGAGATTCGTCCAGAACGCCTTCCACGGTGACGCGTCCTGCGCCGCCAGGTTTTTGTCGGTCATGCGAAACGGAAACACATGCACCGGCACGATCTGCTCGCCGCCGTCCATCGCCGCGAGGGTCATTTGATGGATCTCATCACACACCGGGTTCGTCATCGCGAAACAGCCGATGGACGAGCAGCCGCCGTGCACCAGGATGCTCGACCCCGTGCGCGCCTGCGACTGATCGAGGATATTCGGGAAGCCGAGATCGAGCGATCTTGGCCAGCGCCCGACATGACGCGTCTGCGAGCGCGATAGCGTGTAATAGCCTTCCGGAGCCTGCCGGTCGCCGTCGCGCAGCTTCGGCCCGAGCGTTCCGGACCAATGGCAGATCGGATAGGTCGCGAAGAGAATGTAGCCGCCGCCCTTTTGCTTCCAGATCTCAAGCTCCGACTCGGCTTTGAAGATGCGGATCAGAATTGGATCGGCGAGGGTGACGCCCTTGTCCCGCAGTCGCGCCTGCAGGAAAGCGACGTTCGGCGTGCCCGGCAGCGGCAGGGCTCCAGCGGCGGCGGCCCGCTGGCGCTCGACGCGGTCGGCAGCGACGTCCTTGAGCTCGATGGTCAGCGCCTGCGCGGCGCCAATGCCGGCGATGGCAAAAGCCAACGCCGCGAAAGCCGTCCTGCGAAGTACGTTTGGAAGTGACATGGATGGTTCGCGACCGAATATCCGCCTGCGCGCAGCGGATAGTATCGCTCACCACCTTCAAATCGAAGTGTCTTTTTGAACACCCGCGCCGGAAATGCGGGTCTGCGGCACCTCAAGTTGGGCGCCGCAGGCTCGGACGATTACCAGCCGTAGTAGCGGCGGCGCCAGGGGCGGACGTAATATCCCGAATAAGGATAATACGCCGGGCCGGGCACGTACCGTGGGGCGGGAACAGGGTAATAGACGACCGGCGGCGGATAGTACGCGTAGTCGTAAGGCGATGCGTAATAAGCGTAATAGCCGGGGTCATAATAATACCGGCGGCGATGGGTGACCTTCTCGATCCCGCTGTCCTGCGGAGCCGCATTCTGTGCGGCGGACAGAAGTCCCGCAACGCCTGCGGACGCAGAGGTCGTCGTGCCTCCCAGTCCGGCCAAAGCAGCCGCCATCACGGCCGACGCAAGCCACGCCTTACGCATTACCAATCTCCATCGTCATTCGATCGCGGAGATATAGCGCATTTCGGTATTTCCGGCCATTCAATTGCTGGTCAGCGTAAAGCAAATATGGATTGCAATTAACAAATACCGAATTGGAAACATATTGATTCAATGCCGAATAAAAAATGAACCCATCCGCTGGCGGACGTTATCCATTCGAACAGCTGGCCTGGATCGGCTCGCTATCTGGGCTTGCTCCCGCCCCGGCTTGAAATTGATAGCGTCCCTTGCAGACTGAAACTCTTGGCGGCACGGCGTTCGCCTCAAAGAGATCGTGGCCTGTTTTGAGATCCCGCCAGAAGGCGATGTCCGGATCTTTCGCACGCGCATTAAGCTCAGCCTCGGACATCCGGAATGGATAGACCTGGACCTGGAAGCGCTTTTGCCCGCCTCCGAGCGCTGCCGTGACGAGCCGCCAGATCTCCGCCATCTGTCCGTTGGTCATCGCGAAGCAGCCGATCGAACCGCAGCCGCCGTGCACCATGATCAGCGATCCCGTGCGCCCCTGCGCGCGATCGAAAGCGTTCGGATAGCCGAGATTGAACGAGCGGAACCAGCGGCTGTTCGGATTGAGCGCGGATGCCTCGACCGTATAGAAGCCTTCCGGGGCTTGCCGGTCGCCTTCAACGAGCTTCGGCCCGAGCCAGCCGGACCAGCGGCAGATCGGATACGTTGCGAAGCGGCGGAACGCGCCGTCGCGCTGCATCCAAAGCTCAAGTTCGAACTCCCGTTTGAAGATGCGCACGAGCACCGGGGCGCCCTCTTTCAAACCCTGTTCCGCCAGCCGTTCGGAAAACCTGGCAAGATCGGGTTGTCCGGGCATCGGCAAGCCATACTCAGCGCGCATGCGACGCTGCGAGCGTTCGTATCGGATCAGGCCGTCGTCGCCGAAAACGACCGGCATCCATTGCTGCGCGAATTGAATGGCAGCGACACCCGCTGCAACGAGCGTGAGCAGAAAGCCGAGCGCCAGCACGCCGCCCCATCGTTTCCGGCGGCGTCTCGAGGTGGGCTGCTGCTGAGTGATGTCAGGCATCGATGGCCCGCCAAAATTCAGTTAGCGTTGGCAACGGGCATGCCGGGCATGCTTTGAATCGCCTGCGCGCTTTGCCGTTGCTTGGCGGCGTTGATGTCGGCGAGCGTCGGCTCGAGATCCGGATTGGCGATGCCCTTGAGCTTGTTGCCCTTCGCAACGTCGACCTCCGCAGGCTCGGGAAGCGGCGTGAACGCTGTCAGCGCCGGCCGCGAGAACGGCGGGCACGGTCCATCCGCATCAGGCCGGCTTTGCGCCTGCACGCCGACGACATAGCGGCGCTCGCACACGACGACGTTCGGCGGCACGCGATACTTCTCGAAATAATCGTAGCCCTGTTTCAGCGTCTTCCAATAGGTCAGCCATTTGCTGTTCTTCTCGCGTGCCATGCGCGCGTCCGTCATGCGGAACGGCAACGCTTGCACCTGGAAGCTCGTTTGGCCGGCCTTCAGCGCTTCGCGCGACAGCCCATAGATTTCTTCCATCAGGGCATCGGTCATGGCGTAGCAGCCCGCCGACCGGCAATTGCCATGCACCATCACTGAATCGCCTGTGCGATTCCACGATCGGTCATAGGCATTCGGATAGCCGAGATTGAACGACAGATAATATTTCGAATTCGGATTCATCAGGCCCGGCGTCACGGAATAGAAGCCTTCCGGAGCCTGCCGGTCGCCATAGGTCAACTTCGGGCCGATCTCGCCGGACCAATTACAGATCGGGTACGTCTTGAAATGATAGAAGCGCCCGTCGTCGCGCTGCTTCCAGATTTCAAGCTCGGACTCTTCCTTGAAGATGCGAACGAAGATCGGCGAGCCCGACTGCATGCCCTTCTTGGCGAGCAGCGAAATGGCGTCCTTGGACAGCGGAACTTCCGACGGCGGCGGAATCGTGGGCGTGTTGGAGCAGGCCGCGAGCAAAACCGCGCCGGCCATCACCGCCGTCTGAACGGCAGCCCTCCACGTCAGCGAGACGCGCGTCAGCACCAAAGCGCCTTTCCCGAACTAGATTTCCCCGTGCCGCGGGTTGGCGGACGAATAACGCAACAGACTCAACGACTACTGAAATTCAGCGAGCACGCTGTCAACTCAAGTATGGTGTCCGAATGCGGCGCCGACGGGACGGTCGTCCCAACTGCGGCCCAGACGCTTACCAGACGCGCTTATCGCCCGATCGACAGAAAGCGCTCGTGACGCTGTGCGCGAATGTCATCGGCCGATTTCCCGTCGAACTCGGACAGCATCCGCGCAATCGCGTTGCCGGTCGAGATAATCACCGATTCGCGGTCCCGATGCGCCCCGCCTGTCGGCTCCTTCACAATTGCGTCGATGACCCCGAGCTGATCGAGATCCTGCGCGGTGATCTTCATATTGGTCGCGGCTTCTTCTTTCTTGTTGCTGTCGCGCCAGATGATCGACGCCGCGCCTTCCGGAGAGATCACCGAATAAATGGCGTGTTCGAGCATAAGGATGCGATTGGCCGTCGCGATCGCGATAGCGCCGCCCGACCCGCCTTCGCCGACGATGACCGTGACGATCGGCACGCCGAGGCGCAGGCAGCATTCGGTCGACCGCGCGATGGCTTCCGCCTGGCCGCGCTCTTCCGCGCCGATGCCGGGGTAGGCGCCGGGCGTGTCGACGAACGTGATGATCGGCAGGCTGAAGCGGTCGGCCAACTCCATCAGCCGCACGGCCTTTCGATATCCTTCCGGCCGCGCCATGCCGAAGTTGTGCTTGATCCGCTGCTCGGTATCGGAGCCCTTTTCATGCCCGAGAACCACGACCGACCGGTTGCGGAATTTGCCGATGCCGCCGACGATCGCCTCGTCCTCCGCGAAATAGCGGTCGCCCGCGAGCGGCGTGAACTCTTCGATCAGCCCGTTGACGAAATCGAGCGCATGCGGACGTTCGGGATGGCGTGCGACGAGTGTCTTCTGCCAGGGCGTCAGCCGCGCATAGGTATCGACGAGCGCCGCCTTGGCTTTCTGCTCGAGCTTCGCGATTTCGTCCGCGATCTGCGGACCTTTGCCCTCGACATGCAGCGCCTTGAGCTCCGCCACCTTGTTTTCGAGCTCCAGGATCGGCTTTTCGAAATCGAGATAGGTGCGAAGGGCGGTCGGGGCGTTCACTGGGCTGAGATCTCTCGATGTTGCAACTGAAGCGTGCGGCGACCGGCTCGCGCATCCGGCGCGGGCGACATTCACCTTGGCTCCCGCGACCTGTCAAGGCGAAGCGGCATCTTGCGCTAACGCGTCGCCGCAGCAACCGCCATTCCGGGTTAATTATCGCCCTCGGACAGCCGTTTTACGACAGGCACCAGAGCAAACATAAGGGCGGCGGCCGCCGCCACAATCCCTGCCTGCGCCAAAAATGACAGAACGAGCGTGTCGGGATCGCTGGCGGTAAACGCGCCGCCGATGTCGCCCGCGAGCTTGTTTCCGAGCGCCGCTGCCAGGAACCAGACGCCGAGCACGAGGCCGGTCATCCGCGCGGGCGCGATGCGCGTCATTGTCGAGAGCCCGACCGGGCTCAGCAGCAGTTCGCCGACGGTGAACAGGAAATAGAGGCCGATCAGCCAGAACGGTGACACGCGCCCCTCGGCGGCATAGTTCGCCGCTGGGATCATCAGGAGGAAGCCGCACGCGAGGAAGACGAGCGCCAGTCCAAACTTTGCCGGCGCCGACGGCTGTTGCGCGCCGAGCTTCAGCCACAGCGCCGCGATGAGCGGCGTCAGCAGAATGACGAAGATCGGATTGGCGGATTGAAACCACGCCGACGGAAACGAAAAGCCCGCCACGTCGTTGCGCGTCAGTTGATCTGCAAACAGCGCGAGCGTTGTTGCGGCCTGCTCGAAGATCGCCCAGAAGATCATCGCCGCGATGAAAAAGATTCCGACGGCGGCGAGGCGGCGCGCATCCGGGCTCGGCCGTGAAGCGCCGTACAATACGGCGACGAGTGGCACGATGATGAACAGCCAGCGCAGCCAGCGGAATCCCGAAACGTCCGACAAGAGCGCCAGCGCCAGCAGTCCGGCTGTCGCCAGAATGATGTAGAGCGTTTGGCGCTTGAAAATCGGTCCCTGTGCCTCGGGCACCGGATCGGGATTATTCAGCTCCCGCATTTTGCGCGCAAACAGCAGCATCGAGATCGTCATGCCGACGCCGGCTGCGCCGAAGCCCCAATGCCAGCTGTTGACGGGATCGAACCCCGCCGCCGACAGCCAGCCTTTGAACGTCGCGCTCTGCGCCAGAAACCCCGTCACGATCGGAGCGAAGAACGCGCCGATGTTGATGCCCATGTAGAACAGCGAAAAGCCGGAGTCGCGTCTGAGATCGTCGTGTGAATAGAGCGCGCCAACCAATGCCGAAATGTTCGGCTTGAAGAGACCAGTCCCGAGCGCGATCAGAATGAGACCCAGATAAAACGTCGAGAGCGTCGGGATCGCCAAGGCATAATGACCAGCCGCGATCGTGAACCCGCCGAAGAGAACGCTCCGCTTCGCGCCGAGCATGCGGTCGGCGATGAAGCCTCCGGGCACGGCGAGAAGATAAACGGCCATGGCATAGGAGCCGTAGATGCTTCCTGCGTTCGGCGTCGCGAACCCGAGCCCGCCCGCCTCGACCGGCGCGATCATGAACAGGACCAGAAGCGCCCGCATGCCGTAGTACGAAAACCGCTCCCACAGCTCTGTGAAGTAGAGCGTCGTCAGACCCGGAGGATGCGCGGCAAACCCCAGGCCCCGGCTTCGCTGTTCGGGAACGGCGGAGGACATGAAGCTATGACGCATGATGACGGCCTAAGCGCAAGACGTCATGCGCCTCTGTCGCCAGACATGACCTTGCCCATCCAGTCGTCGATCGTCGTCGTGCCGAGTTGTTCGACTTTCTCGCGCTCATCGGGCCTGACGACATCCTGCATCGCATCGATCCGCTTCCATTCACAAAATGGCGTTTCGTCTTCGACGCCGGGTGCGTAGCGCGAGGTCTCGATTTTCTTGAAGCGATGGACGTAGCGCGGGCAGTTCATCCAGACTTCGTGGATCGAAACCTTCACGACCATCTCGGCTTCCTTGAACGCCTTGACGTCCTCGCCGCCGACGATCAGCTCGGCGCGGCCCTGCGCGCGCAGACGGAACGGCTTTTCGAAATCGATGAAAAGCATTCCAATTTCTGCGTTCCCCGAGATGTTGCCCATCGACAGATACATGCCGTTGCCGTCGTAGCTCGGAAACATCAGTGTCGTCTGATCGACGACGCGAACAAAGCCCTTGGCGCCGCCTTTATACGAAACGGTCGGCCGTCCCATATGGTCGATGGTCGAGAGGAAAAACATCTCTCGGCTTTCGATGAACGCTTTCGCCGTGTCATCGATCTCGGGCTTCAATGCGACGGCCTCAATGCGGTCGGCGAGTGCCCGCGTATCGAATGCCATCTGGAGAGCGCGGTGAATGTCCCCGAACAAGCGGCTCATGCTATCCTCCCTTGCGTTGTGCGCCTTGTTATTTCGCAAGCGGCATCGGGAAGTTCCAAGCCGCCTTATTTTGTTTTGGCTAGCGGATGATGCGTGTTGACGAGCGCCTTCAGACGCTCCTGCAAGACGTGCGTATAAATCTCCGTCGTCGAAATGTCAGCATGGCCGAGCAGTTGTTGAACGGTTCTGAGATCGGCGCCGCGGTCGAGCAGATGGCTGGCGAAGGCATGGCGCAGCACATGCGGCGAAATCCGGTCGCCTCCGATCCCGGCCTCCGCCGCGACGTCTTTGAGATCCTGCGCAAACCTTTGCCGCGTCATGTGACCGGACGCCGACTTCGATGGAAAGAGCCACGGCGAATTGTCGAAACGTCCGGAAACTTCGAGAAAACGGTCGAGCGCCGCACGTGCTTCGGCGTTGAGCGGCACGAGCCGTTCGCGTCCACCCTTGCCCTTGATCGAGAAGACGCGCTTGTCGCCACGTAGAACAGTTCTAGGCAAGCCGACGAGTTCGGAAACGCGCATGCCCGTGGCGTAGAGCAGTTCGAGCAGGCAATGAAACCGCAATGCCCGGAACATGGCGCGGCCTTCGACGCCTTCGCAGCGCTTCTGCGACGCGTCGAGCAGACGGTCGACTTCGGCGATGCTGAGAACTTTCGGCAGCGAGCGTTGCTTTTTCGGTCCTTGCAGCCCCGACGTCGGGTCCGCTTCGATCAAGCCTTCCGCGAACAGGAAACGATAGTACTGCTTGATCGCCGACAGCCGCCGCGAGCGTGATGTCGGCGCCTGACCGGCGTTTGCCATCGCCGCGATGTAGCCCTGGATGTTCTGTGTTCCGGCCGAAAGCGGGGCAACGCTCCCGTCCGAGAGATAATCCAGGAAGCCTTCGAGATCGCCTCTGTAGGCGTCGATCGTATTGGGCGACGCGCCGCGCTCGGCCGTCAGCATGTCGAGAAACGCGGCGAGGTGGCTGTCTTGCGCGGAAGCGGACGCCATATCCGCCCTCAGTTCGTTGCGAGTCGCGGCCACGACGACAGCAGCGCCTCAAGCCCGAGCCGCCGCGCATCCGGTTCGAGCCCGGCACGCTTCAACGCGCGAATGCTGTCGCCGAGCGCGATCAGGTTCGCGTCTTCCGCGCCGTTCGGTCCAAGCGCCTTCATGACCAGCAGAACGGTATGACCGAACTCCTGCTTCTTCGACGCGTCCTGCAACTCGGTCAGAACCCCGGTTTCCGGAAGATATCCGGAGGTCGGCTGCGGCGCTCTGTTGGCGGCTTCCCACAGCGGCAGCGGCACGACGTAATCGAGCGCTTCGAGCACGGTCGTCAGCCGATAGAGCGCCGTCGCCGGAAACCGTCCGTTTGCGGCCAGGTCTTCGAGTGATGAAAAACTGCGGCCGCGCTGGGGATCTCGTGGATCGGCGATGTCGAGCAGTGCCCGCCAATGCCCGAGACTTCCGGCGCTGCCCGGCTCGTCGCCAAGCCTGATCCAATCGCGCGCCATGTCATAGCGGCCGGCTGCGAGACCGATTTCAACGCCGGTCTCCGAAAACCAGCTGAGTTCGGGCTGAGGCCGGATTTCCGCCGTGGCCGGCGCGACCATCTTCGCCGCGATCATTCCCATGTGCTGCCGGTTCGCGTCGTCGAGAAAGGCGCGGATCAGGCGCGTCTTGCGCATCGGTGTGCGTTCTTCGACGGCGGCTTTGAACAGCGCTGCCCGCCGCGCAACGCCTTGCGGTCCGCGCCCGGCGAGAAGATCATCGGGAGAAGCCGCCTCCGCGTTGACGCGATAGATGCTCGCCAGCGCTTCCGGAGCGAGCGCGTTGAGACGGGCCGCCGCTTCGGTCGACGGAAGGCCGAGGTCGACGGGCGTCGATGGATCGGTGGCCAGCGCGATCAGCAGCGCTGGCTCGCCCTTGTCGAGGACGTCTTTATGAGACAATCCCCCGACCCGTTCCGCGATCCTATAGTCGAGCAGCGAAATCTGTTTGACCGCCGTGTATTTGGGCTTGGCCTTGATCGACAGCGCATCGAGCGCTTCAAGCCCGAGTGACGCTTGCACGCCTTCCTCGCGCGCCATGTCGGCTGCGAGGCCCGCGCCGGACGCATCGTCGCGAATGGCCGAGCAATAGCCCGCCATCATGATTGCTTCGCCCTTGAGCCGCGCCGGAATGCTGCCTTTGGCGCGCACCGAGCGGCCGACGAGTTCGCATGCCTGATCGGGTTTGCCTGAAGCGAGTTCGTTGCGCGCTTCGAGTGTCAGCAGAAGCGGACTTTCGTCGGCGCCCTGCGGAGCAGCCTCGCTCGCCGCATCGCGCGCCAGCCCCGAACGATACAGCGCTTCGAGCCTGAGCGCGCTGAAATCCGCATTCGAGGAGTCGCCCGATTGCGACGTGATCAGCCGTTTCCAAAGCTCATGCAACGCCGCCGATCGCGGCGGGATCTCGATCGTTCCGATGAGCTTGTCGAGCTTGGCGACATCGAGCCCGCGCCAAAGCTCGTAAGGCAGGCCCGAGCCGTCCGACGACATGACGGGGGCGAGGTCGTCCTTTTCGACGGCCATCGGAAGCGCGCCGCGCACGACCGCATTTTGCGGAGCGGGACGGTTGGAGAAGCCGCCGCCGGAGTTGCCGCGTGTATCGCCCCGTCCGCCGCCGCCATTGTAGGGCGTGTCGAATCCGCGATCCGGCGGCGACCACGCATTGCCGCTATCGTCGCGTCCGGTGCTGCCGCCCGGTGCGCCCATCTGCGGGAAGTACGTCTGCTTGTCCGGCGGCGGCGAATAGGCGTCGTTGCGGTCGGGACGCTTCTTCGACGATTTCGCGGGCGGCGGCGCGGAGGATTCATCCTGCGCCAGAACGCCTCCGGTCTGCGCCGGCAACGCCAGGGCAGCGAGCAGCGCAACGGTCGCGGCCATCGTTAAGCGTCGCGCGAAGGGGTGAGGGTTGCCCATGACTGTTCAAGGCCGGATTTTTACGCCCGAGACGGGCTTGCTGATCGTCTGCTGTTCAGGCTCGAAACGGGTCGCCAGAATGTAAAGCCCGCCGAGAACCAGCGCAGCCAGCATGCAAAGTACGAACAATAGCCGGAAAAGGCTCGGCATTTTTGCGTCCCCATCTCCCCTGCTAGGTGGCCACCCTTATTGGCGCGATTATGACTCTCACCGGTACATCACGATAGATTTGCGTCCCGCGCCCGGCAGTCACGCTCCCGCGCAGGCGTTATCCGCGCGTTTCCGGTTTGCGGGGCTTTTCGGTTCGTGGCATGACGGCGCACAGCCCCACCATGGCACCCTGAGCCAAATTAGCCGATTCGCTCCCGCGACCGGCCACCGGAACCGACATGACGGAATCTGAAGCGATAGACACTGCCAAAAAGCGACTTGGCAAGCGCTCGATCGTGCTCGTCGGTTTGATGGGATGCGGCAAGTCTTCGATCGGCAAACGTCTAGCGGCAAGGCTTGGCCTGCCGTTCATCGATGCGGACGAGGAAATCGAACGCGCCGCCGCCAAGACCATCAACGAAATCTTCGCCGATCACGGCGAGGCGCACTTCCGCGACGGCGAGCGCAAGGTCATCTCGCGTCTCCTCAGCAATGGTCCGCAGGTGCTGGCGACCGGCGGCGGGGCTTATATGCATCCTGAAACCCGCCAGCGCATTCGCGAGAACGGCGTCTCGATCTGGCTGCGAGCCGATCTTCCCGTGCTGATGCGCCGCGTGATGAAGCGCGATACTCGGCCGCTATTGCGCGAGGGCAATCCCGAAGCCACGATGCGCAAACTGATTGAAGCCCGTTACCCGATCTATGCCGAGGCAGATATGACCGTTGATAGCCGCGACGAGCCGCACGATCTGGCCGTCAACGAAATTGTTAATCGCCTCGCGACCAGTTCCGCCGTGCCGACCGGCCCGGTTCAGCCGCCAAGCCCATCGCGCAGCGTGCGCATCGAACTCGGTGATCGCGCCTACGACGTTCTGATCGCAAGCGGTCTGTTGTCTGACACAGGGGCTCTCATCAAATCGCGTTTGGGCGCGGTGAAATGCGGGGTCGTGACCGACGAGAACGTCGCGCGGCATCACCTTGCGACTCTCGAAGAAAGCCTCAAATCGGAAGGCCTGTTCGCCGGCTCGATCGTCATGACGCCGGGCGAAGGAACGAAAAACTTCCGCGATCTGGCGACGCTTTCGGAACGCCTCCTGGAACTTGGGCTTGAACGCGGCGATCTCGTCGTGCCGCTCGGCGGCGGCGTCATCGGCGACCTCGCGGGCTTCGCGGCGGGCATTCTGCGTCGCGGTATCCGCTTCGTGCAAATTCCGACGTCGCTCCTGGCGCAGGTCGATAGCTCCGTCGGCGGCAAGACCGGCATCAATACGCCGCAGGGCAAGAACCTGATCGGCGTCTTCCATCAGCCGAGCCTCGTCATCGCCGACACGTCCGTGCTGACGACGCTGCCGCCGCGCCAGATGCGTGCCGGTTACGCCGAGGTTGCCAAGTACGGCCTGCTCGGCGACGCGAAATTCTTCTCATGGCTCGAAAACAACTGGCAGGGCGTCTTCGGCAACAACGGTCCCGCCTTGACGAAGGCCATCGAAACGAGCGTCGCCGCCAAGGCCGCGATCGTCGCGCGTGACGAAACCGAGACGGGCGATCGCGCCCTGCTCAATCTCGGCCACACGTTCGGCCACGCATTCGAAGCCTGGACCGGCTATTCCGACAAGCTGCTGCATGGCGAAGGCATCGCGATCGGCATGTGCCTCGCATTCCGCTTGTCGGAAGAGTTGGGCCTCTGTCCCGCCGGCAATGCCGATCGTGTCACCGCGCATTTCAAGGCGATCGGCTTGCCGACGAGGATCGCCGACATCCCGCAGGCAGGCGCCGATGCGGATGAGTTGTGGCGTCTGATGGGCCAGGACAAGAAAGTCCGTGGCGGCAAGCTCGCATTCATTCTGGTGCGCGGCATCGGCGACGCCTTCGTCTCGCGCGACGTGCCCCCGGATACGGTAAAGGCCTTCCTGAAGCGGGAAATTGCCCGTTAGCAGGCCGATACACATTGTTCGCAACAGGTGTGCTAGGCTACTCGGCCAGCGATTTCTGATCGTAGGAAACCGGCCAGTTCCATGTCTATCGCAATTAGCATCGTCGCCATTTTCGTTCTGATTGTGCTCTCGGCGTTTTTCAACGGCAGCGAAACCGCGCTGACGGCAGCGTCGCGCGCCCGCATGCACGCTCTTGAGGAAGACGGCAACTCGAGCGCCGCTCTCGTCAATCGCGTCCTGTCGCGGCCGGAAAAGATGATCGGCACCGTGCTGCTCGGCAACACGCTCGTCGACGTTTTCGCCGCCGCGCTTGCATCCAACGTCGCGGTCAACCTCTATGGCGAGGTCGGCGTCGCCTACGCGACCGGCATGATCACCATCCTGATCGTGATTTTCGCGGCCGTGCTGCCGAAGACTTATGCGTTAGCGTACGCCGACCGCGTGGCGCTCATCGTCGCGCCGCCGATGCGGGGCCTGATCTACATTCTGACGCCGTTCACGAAGGCGATCGAATACGTCGTTCGTAATCTCCTGAAGCTGACGCCGGGCAAGGCCGACGACGAAGCCAACATCCTCGCGGCGCACGAAGAGATTCGCGGCACCATCGACTTGCAGGCGAAGGAAGGCACCGTCGCGAAGGGCGACGCGGAAATGCTTGGCGGCATTCTCGACCTCGGCGATCTGCAGGTCGCCGACATCATGGTTCACCGGACCAAGATGGAAACGGTGAATGCCGATGATCCGCCCGCCAAGATTCTCGATCAGCTGATGAAATCGCAGTTCACCCGCGTCCCCATTTGGAAAGAGGAGCCCGAGAATATCGTCGGCGTGCTCCACACCAAGGACCTGCTGCTCGCGCTGTCGCGCACCGGATGGGCGCCCGAAACGCTCGACATCATGAAGTCGGCGAGCACGCCCTGGTTCGTGCCGGATACGACGACCCTCAAGGATCAGCTCAATCAGTTCCTGAAAAAGAAAACGCAGATGGCGCTCGTCGTCGACGAATACGGCGAGGTGCAGGGCCTCATCACGCTCGAGGACATCCTCGAGGAAATCGTCGGCCAGATCACCGACGAGCACGACAATCCCGACAGCCACATCCGCATGCAGTCGGACGGCACGGTCAACGTCGACGGAACGGTTGCAATCCGCGATCTCAATCGCCATCTCGATTGGGACCTGCCGGACGATGAAGCGACGACCATCGCCGGTCTCGTCATTCACGAAGCGCAGACGATTCCGGAGCCGGGACAGGTGTTCACCTTCCACGGCTACCGTTTCGAAATTTTACGCAAGAGCCGCAACAAAATCACGGCGATCCGAATCAAGTCGCTCGCCGCTGCGACGGCAAGCGCGACGGGCTCACCGCCAGCGGGCGCGACGCAGCCGAAAACCGCACGCGGATAAGTTCGCGCCTATGACTAAGGGCGTCCCGAGAAGCCGGGCGGAACAGGCTCGTCCGGAGCAAGCGTCGCGAGCGCCAGCGCGTGAATGCCGCCGCTGATCTCGTTCTTGAGCAGATCGTTGACGATGCGATGCCGTTCGACCCGCGATTTACCCGCAAACGCGCCGGAGATGACGAGAATGCGAAAATGGCTTTCACCCGTGCCCGGCGAGTTGCGATGTCCGGCGTGAAGCTCTGACTCGTTAATGACGTCGAGTCGCGTGGGGCGCAGCTCCACCATCAATTTTTCGCGTAGGATTTCGGTGACGGACCGTCCCATGTTGCTCTCTTTGACTTCCCGATTCTTCGAACAAATATAAATGCGCAGTGAAACGACATGTTAAACGCTTGCCAGCACAGTCGATGAAGAAATCAACCGGAATTCTTGACGCCTTGTTTCCAACGAAACGAACCATCATAATCACCGGCCGATGAAACTCGATTCAAAATATTTCGACAGCATTCGCCTGTCGTCCAAGCGCCCGCAAGGCGCCAAGAAGGAAACGCGTGCGCCGCTCTGCCAATGGAAGGGCTGCGAGAAGCCGGGTCCGCACAAAGCGCCGAAAGGTCGTGGCCGCGACGGCGAATATTTCCACTTCTGCGTGGATCACGTCCGTCAGTACAATCAGGATTACAATTATTTCGACGGCATGAGCGATGCCGAGGTCAACAGCTTCCGCAAGGATGCCCTGACCGGACATCGCCCGACGTGGAAGACCGGCGCCAACGCCTGGGCTCACGGAACCCGCGACGGTTCGCGGACCGAAGAAGCCGCTGCCCGCGTCGCCGAGAGCACGGTGAGAATGGCGCGGAAAGTCAGATCGTCGCGCACCGCGCCGTCGGCCTTCCGTCGCCAGCTGAAGCCGTTGGAGCGCAAGGCGCTCAAGACGCTCGATTTGGGCGACGATGCAACTCGCGAGGACATCAAGACCCGCTTCAAGGAGTTGGTGAAAGTTCACCATCCCGACGCCAACGGTGGCGATAGCCGGTCCGAGGAAAAGTTGCGTGAAATCCTGCAAGCCTATAACTATCTGAAGCAAGCAGGCCTGGTCTGATACCGGGCCGTTGAGCCGTGTGCGATTGTGCCTCCCAGATCGCATCGGCCCGAAGCCCCTGAGGCGGCTGGGCGGCATTCATCGGGAATTGGATTTTGATGCGCACGACGACGAGCGCTCCGGGCGCGCAACCTGCGAACTTGCCGGATATGAAACTGTCCGTGCGCCAAGTGTTCGGCATAGACAGCGATCTTGAAGTTCCGGCCTACTCGAAGGCGGACGAGCACGTTCCCGATCTCGATCCGGATTATCTTTTCAATCGCGACGTGACGCTCGCGATCCTCGCGGGCTTCAAGCACAATCGCCGCGTGATGATCCAGGGCTATCACGGCACCGGCAAGTCGACGCACATTGAACAGGTTGCGGCGCGCCTCAATTGGCCGTGCGTGCGCGTCAACCTCGACAGCCACGTCTCGCGTATCGATCTCGTCGGCAAGGACGCGATCGTGCTGCGCGACGGCAAGCAGGTGACGGAATTCAAGGAAGGCATTCTTCCCTGGGCGCTGCAGACCAACACCGCGCTCGTGTTCGATGAATACGATGCCGGCCGTCCCGACGTCATGTTCGTCATTCAGCGCGTGCTCGAAATCTCGGGCAAGCTGACGCTGCTCGACCAGTCGAAGGTCATTCGTCCGCACCCGGCATTTCGTCTGTTCGCGACGACGAACACGATCGGCCTCGGCGACACGTCCGGCCTCTATCACGGCACGCAGCAGATCAACCAGGGCCAGATGGACCGCTGGTCGATCGTCGCAACGCTCAATTATCTGCCGCACGACGATGAAGCGAAAATCGTGCTGTCCAAGGTCAAGGCCTTCGACAAGACGGACGCCAAGCGCAAGCAGGTCTCGCACATGGTTCGCGTCGCCGATCTGACGCGCTCGGCCTTCATCAACGGCGATCTCTCGACCGTGATGAGCCCGCGCACCGTGATGACTTGGGCGGAAAACGCCGAGATCTTCGGCGACATCGGCTTTGCGTTCCGCGTGACGTTCCTGAACAAGTGCGATGATCTCGAAAAGCCGCTGGTCGCGGAATTCTATCAGCGCTGCTTCGGCGAGGAGCTTTCAGAGAGCACCGCCAACGTCGCGTTGAGCTGAGAAGGCTGATCGAAGGCCGGCTTAGCGCCGGCGCGCCCTTACAGTCCTCTCCCCGTCGGGGAGGGGTTGCGGGGCTGGAGAACACCACAACCGGATAGCCGCCGTGAGCCTACCTCCAAACAAGCGCCGCGAAGCTCCCTCAGAGCCGCTGAAACGCGTGCTTGGCCCGGCCGTGCGCGCGATCGCTGGAGACGGCGCCGTCGAGGTCGATTTCGGACCGGGTAAAGGCGACGTGTCGGGAAAGTCCGTCTACATCCCCGAGCCGCCGCGCGCGCCGACCGCTAAGGACATCGCACTGGCACGCGGTTGGGCCGATAGCCTCGCGCTGCAGATCGGTTGCCACGACGCCAAGATTCACCGGCGCATCGCGCCTCCGCCCGGACCGGCCCGCGCCGTGTTCGAAGCGTCCGAACGCGCTCGTGTCGAAGGGCTCGGCGCAATGCGCATGCCCGGCATGGCGGCGAATCTCACGGCCCGTCTCGAAGACCAATACAGTCACGGGCGTTTCCGGGCGGTGTTCGATCGTGCCGAAGCGCCGCTCGAAGATGCGCTCGCCTTGCTCATTCGCGAACGCCTGACCGGTCTTCCGCCGCCCGCGTCGACGAAGGGCCTCGTCGACATCTGGCGGCCGCTGATCGAAGCGCGCGGCAGCACGCTGCTCGATCGCCTCGAAGGTCTGTCGGAAAATCAGGAGCAGTTCGGCCGCCAGATTCGCGACCTGCTCAAGGTTCTCGATCTTGTCGATCTGACCGAGGAGCCGCAGCAGGGCGAAGAGGAAAACGAAGGCGACGACGGCGCCAAGGACGGCGCGACGGATGAGTCGGAAGACGCCAACGAGGAAGGCTCCGACGGCGAAGACAAGGAGAGCGAAGACCAATCGTCCGAAGGCGATCTCTCGGAAACCGAGGAGATGGTCGACTCTGGCGACACCGAGCAGCAGGAGATGGACGAGGAGACGGTCGACGACAACGAGGCGCCCGCGCCTTGGCGTCCGAACATGACCGTCCTCGAGAACCCGGAAGCGTTCGGCTACAAGGTTTACACCCGCGCTCACGACGAAGAAGTCGGCGCGGCCGAGCTTTCGACGCCCGAAGAATTGGAGCGCCTGCGCGCGTTCCTCGACAAAGAGCTGAAAACGCTTTCGGCCGCCGTCGCGAAACTCGCCAACAAACTGCAGCGCAAGCTTCTCGCGCAACAGAACCGCGGCTGGGATTTCGATCTCGAAGAAGGCATGCTCGACGCCGCACGCCTGACGCGCGTCATCACCGATCCAACCGGCGCGCTGTCTTACAAGCGCGAACGCGACACCGAATTCCGCGACACCGTGGTGACGCTGCTTCTCGACAATTCGGGCTCGATGCGCGGCCGTCCGATCATGGTCGCGGCATGCTGTGCCGATATTCTCGCGCGCACCCTCGAACGCTGCGGCGTCAAAGTCGAAATCCTTGGCTTTACGACGAAGGCGTGGAAGGGCGGTCAGGCGCGCGAGGAATGGCTCGCGGCCGGAAAGCCACCGGCGCCGGGACGGCTGAACGATCTGCGCCACATCATCTACAAGACGGCGGATGCGCCGTGGCGTCGCTCGAAGAATTCTCTGGCGCTGATGATGCGCGAAGGCCTGCTAAAGGAAAACATCGACGGCGAAGCGCTGGCGTGGGCGCATTCGCGTCTCGTCGGACGTCCCGAGCAGCGCCGCATCCTGATGATGATTTCGGACGGCGCGCCGGTCGATGACTCGACGCTGTCGGTCAACAACGGCAGCTATCTCGAACAGCACTTGCGCCAGGTCATCAACGAGATCGAGAACCGCTCGTCCGTTGAACTGATTGCGATCGGCATCGGTCACGACGTCACGCGCTACTATCGTCGTGCGGTGACCATCACCGATGCGTCGGAGCTTGCGGGCGCCATGACCGAGAAACTCGTCGAGCTGTTCGAGGAAGATTCCAAAATCGAAAAAGCTTCGCGTCCCGTGCGACGGCGCGCGTCGCTGCACTGAACGATGGGCACGCTCGCCAACAGCATGCGCGCCGCTGTTTTCGCCGCGGCTTTCGGTCTTTACCCGCAGATCGTATTGGCTGATGCCAAGCCCGATATCGCAGCTCTGAAAGCTGGCCCGATTACGATTGATGCAGTCCTCATTCGCGATTTCGCGCGTGCGGAGATGGCTGGCGCAGCGTCGGCCTCAGCGCCGAACCCGATAATCGGCAAGCTGACGTTTCGCGGCGGATTGGTCCTGACGTCGCCGTCGCCGAACTTCGGCGGCTGGTCCGGCCTCGTCGTCGGCAACGATGCGAAAAGCCTGCTCGCGATTTCCGATTCCGGCGTCTGGATGACGGGCAAGATCGTCTACGACGGAACGCATCCGGCGGGCATTGCGGACGCGCGCCTCGGACCTTTGCTCAATCGCGACGGCAGGCCCATCGGCCGCGAACGCGACTCGGAAGCGATTGCTCTGGAATCGGGAACGCTTGCGCAAGGCTCCGTCCTTATCGCCTTCGAGCGCAAGCATCGCATCGATCGTTACGATTGGTCGTCGCAAGGCCTGGTGGCAGGCCGGAGCACGGTGCCTCTCCCTGCCGAGGCCCGGCGCATGCGGCCGAACGCGGGTCTCGAAGCCATGACGGTGATGCGCGGCGGCCCGTTCAAGGGCTCGGTGATCGCGTTTTCGGAACGGTTCTACGATCGCGACCGCAATCACACGGGTTGGCTGTGGGCGCCGCAAGGCCCGGCGACGATGCATCTGAAGAATATCGGCGACTTCGACATCACCGATATTTCGAGCCTCGACGACGGCACGCTGTTCGTTCTCGAACGCCGCTTTCGCTGGACGGAAGGCGTGAAGATGCGGCTGCGGCGCATTTCACCCGATGAGCTGAAGCCTGGCCGTGTCATCGAAGGCGAAACGCTCATCGAAGCCGATCTCACTTCCGAAATCGACAACATGGAGGGTTTGTCGGTGACGCGGCTCGAGACCGGCGAAGTCCTGGTGATGATGCTGTCCGACGACAACTTCAATCACATTCTGCAGCGAACGCTCCTACTGCAGTTCACCGTCAATGATCGCGGACAAGCAAAAGCCCGGCCGCAGGACTGAACCCGGGCCGGGCAAAATTCTCATTCGTCAGAGGCTTGGCCTTAGGCCGCCTTCTCCGCCTGCGCCTTCTGAAGCTCACGCTTCAGCTTCAGGCAGGCTGCCGAAAGCTCGTCGTTCTTCGCCTTGAGTAGGAAGGCATCGAGACCGCCGCGGTGCTCGACCGACTTCAGCGCCCGCGCCGAGATGCGCAGACGGACCTTGCGGCCCAGAGCGTCGCTCAGCAGCGTGACGTTGTGCAGGTTCGGCCGGAACTTGCGCTTGGTCTTGTTCTCGGCGTGGCTCCTGAGTTGGCCTGACAGCGGCAAAGTGCCGGTCAGCTCGCAGCGCCTGGTCATGACGGTCTCCTACGCCGCACCCGGATGGGGCGGTCTATCGAATGTCTGCTGTTGCAGAAAAAATGCGCCCCGTCAGCAGGGCTCACGGGGTCTATGGGGCGCTGTATAATTGAGGGGCGGGATAGCCGTCAAGCATGCTGGCGGAATTGATCGCCATCGGATCGTCCGCCACGCTTGCGGGATCAGGCAAACCCCGTACCCCTTGGATATCCGGCCTGCGGCCGAAAGTCCAAGAATCGACGCAAAGGCGGCCTAACGCGGGGCCTTGCTTTCGGGGCGCGCAGGGAAGAGCCTATGAACTACTCTAATGTCGTTGGGCGTCGGCGTTTGGCCTGCTCGTGCGCGCTTGCCGCTACCATCGCGGCCCTCGTCGCCGGACCCGCGGCGGCCGGCGATCAGGCACGGGATCAGGCCCGGGATCAAGCTTGGCCGAACCAGGTGAACGCCCGCTACAAGCTGACCTTCAATGGTTTCGAGGTAGGCTCCTACAACTTCACATCGAAATATAGCGGCGACACTTATTCTGCGACCGGCAAGACGGAAATCTCGGCCCTGTTCGGTGTCTTCAAGTGGACCGGTACGTTCACCGGAAGCGGCTCGGTCGACAAAAGCGGCCCGCGCCCCGTCGCCTATCAGATGAGCTACAAGACAAAGAAAAAGCTGACGTCCGTCACACTCGGGTTCGACCCGGCAGGCGTCAAGACGATCGCGCTGGTGCCGAACAAACCGCCCAATCCGGAAACGATCAAGGTCACGCCCGATAACCTGAAGCACGTGTTCGACCCGATTTCTGCAACGCTCGCGATTTCGAACGCGACCGGCTCGGACGCCTGCAATCGAACCATTCCAATCTTTGACGGCAAGGCCCGGTTCGACCTGCGCTTGTCGCTCAAGGGCCGCGAGGCCATCAAGGAACAGCGCCCGAGCGGCCAGCCCAAGGAACTGCTGATCTGCCGCGTCAAATACGTGCCGATCGCCGGCCATAAGCCGAAGGATTTCGAGAAACCCTGGATCGACTACGATCACATCGAGATCGCATTGCGCGCCATCCCGAGCGCGGGGATCTACGTACCCTATCGGATCTCGGTTCCGTCATCCGTCGGACCTGCAGTCATGACGGCGGACCAGATCAACATCATAGCGGCCGATAACGCACAGATTGCACTCAGGCAGTGAACTCCCCGGCAGGGCCGGTTCGATTAACGAGTGCGGAAGATCGGGGCTCCGGAGAGAGCACGCAATATCCCCTTGATCTCACGGCCCTGCTCTGTAATGCCAGGGTCTGATCGGAGTCAGGCACGACATGATAAGTGATCTCGAGGCCCGCATTCGCAACGTCACTGCGGTGCTCGGACCGACCAATACCGGCAAGACGCATCTCGCGATCGAGCGCATGCTTGGCCACAACAGCGGCATGATCGGCCTGCCGCTGCGTCTGCTTGCGCGCGAGGTCTATGACAAGATCAAAACGCGCGCCGGCGTCGAGAACGTCGCCCTCATCACGGGCGAGGAAAAAATCAAACCCGAGCGCGCCCGCTATTGGGTCTCGACCGTCGAAGCGATGCCGCGCGATATCGACGTCGACTTCCTGGCGATCGACGAAATCCAGCTTGCGGGCGATCCCGAGCGCGGCCACGTCTTCACGGATCGCCTGTTGCACGCACGTGGACGCTCCGAAACGCTGTTGCTTGGCGCGCAGACGATGCGCGAGGCGATTTCCGATCTGATCCCTGGTGCGAATTTCATCTCCCGTCCGCGCTTGTCGAAGCTGACGTACACGGGCGAGAAAAAAATCACGCGCCTGCCCGCCCGTTCGGCGATCATCGCGTTCTCCGCGCAGGAAGTTTACGCCCTCGCCGAGCTGATCCGCCGCCAGCGCGGCGGCGCCGCCGTGGTGCTCGGAGCGCTGTCGCCGCGCACGCGCAATGCCCAGGTCGCGCTCTATCAGTCCGGCGACGTGGAATTCATCGTCGCGACCGACGCCATCGGTATGGGTTTGAACCTCGATATCGATCACGTCGCATTCTCGGCCTTGAGAAAATTCGACGGCCAGAACCATCGCAATCTGACACCTGGCGAGATCGGCCAGATTGCCGGCCGCGCCGGTCGCCATATGAACGACGGAACGTTCGGCGTAACCGGCGGCGCCGAGCCGCTCGATGCCGACGCTGTCGAACGTCTCGAAACGCACAGCTTCGATAGCGTGCGCACGCTGCAGTGGCGCAATCGCAACCTCGATTTCAGCTCGCTTTCAGCATTGCATGAGTCATTGCGTCAGCTCCCGCGCGAGCAGCGTTTGGCGCGCGCCCGCACGGCCGACGACGTCGCCGCGCTCGAAGCGTTGAGCGCCGATCGCGAAATCGCCGATATCGCCTCGACGCGCGACAACGTCGCTCTGCTCTGGGACGTCTGTCAGGTTCCGGACTACCGCAAGATTTCCGGCCAAAGCCATGCCGAGCTGATTTCCAACCTCTACCGGCACTTGACCTCCGGCACGCACAAAATTCCGGAGGACTGGTTCGCCAAGCAGGTGGCATTGGCCGATCGCACCGACGGCGACATCGATACGCTCGCGACGCGCATTGCCCACATTCGTACGTGGACGTTCGTCGCCAACCGCCCGGCTTGGCTGAGCGACCCCGTTCAATGGCAGGAACGAACACGGGCGGTAGAGGATAGTCTTTCCGACGCACTTCACGAATGCTTGACGCAGCGTTTCGTTGACCGCCGGACCAGCGCACTGATGAAGGGCATGCGAGACAAGGAAGAATTGACGGCGGATATCGCCGAGGACGGCGCGATCACGGTGGAAAGCCACTTCGTCGGCCGCTTGAAGGGTTTTTGCTTCACGCTGGATTC
>ERZ778027.1634-NODE-1634-length-35296-cov-12.823529_pt1 | contig 35296 bp, 44 predicted proteins | sample MGYA00375757_ERZ778027 | MGnify/ENA primary metagenome ERZ778027 (study PRJEB29350, sample SAMN05389817) | bioreactor metagenome | isolation source: Ammonium sulfate bioreactor | place: South Africa: University of Cape Town | collected 2014-02-18 ...
AAAAAAAATCAGCAGAACAACAAGAGGTGCCATCTGTTCACGTGCGATTGGTAACACAAATGATTCATTGGAGGTTTCACCTATGAAACGGTGAACGACATGACTGACTGTAAGAGATTTTAAAGCCGCAAAAGTTATTAGTATTCAAAATAAGAAGAATCATGGACGCCAATCGAGCTGAAATGGAACTTGAAAGTACGAAATTACGTACACAAATTGAAACATTTCAAGTAATAACTATGAATGAATAGAGTTAATAGTTTTGTTATTTTTCATTAATTTAGTCGGAATTAGATACGATACGTCGAAAAATGAAATTATTATCTGAAGAAAACGAAACATTACGTCGTGATTTACGACAAACTGTCGATGAACGTCTTCAAGGTCTTCATCCGGAAACATTTTTAAACGTTAGCAACGATTCAATAATTGAAATGCAAAAACGAAAATTAGATTTACTAGAACAAGAAAGAGATGATGCTTTGCAATTATGTGACGAAAGTCGACAAAGAATTGCTCAACTCGAGCATGAAAACGAGGATTTAAAAGATCCACTTAAACCACATTTAATCAAACTCGACATGCAAACCAAACAGGTACTAATGAAATAAATCGAAAGAAAACAGACAACATAACTATTTATCCATCTAATTACGATTAGGCACAAGAAGAACATGCACAAGTCGAATACAAACTTATGGAAGATATTAAAATGGCGCATGAAGAACTAGCGTAAGAAATAAAAATCAGTGAAATCATATTTTCGATTTCTTGTTTTTTTAGTAAACGAAGTCGTGAATTAGTCACAAGTAATATTCGTATTAAGGAACTCGAACGACAAAATGAAATGCTTCAAAACGCAGTTTACGAAAAAGTATGTAGGAGAAAGAAAGAAAACTCGATGAATTATCCATTTTTTTGTAGCAAGATGAATTACGTAATCATTTGAAAAAAGAAATTGGTTATGATGGCACAGTTGTTGCCTTTCAAAGTTCTCTCGATGATCTCGAAGTTCGGTAGGAAAACAAGAAAAAACGACAACAAACATATTCAATTAATTTTGCATTTACTAGACTTCAACATATTTCAAAAGAAAAAGAAACCGCTCAACAACAACGAGACGATATGGAAACAAAATTAAATGATTTAACTCAAAAATAGTAAAGATTATTATTTGATTCGATAGTTTTCTTTTCTCTCTTCAACAACAACATATTTTAGTCAAAGTATACAAGAAAAATTTGCACAAACTGTCGAACAATTACATCAACAGGAACAATATGGTCATTTACAAACAAATATTCATCAGAATAATGAAAACGGACAAAATCAAATCGAACATGAACGTATGCATCGAACTATTGACGAACTTATTGAACAAGCTGCCGTCAAAACACGTACTGCTGTAGGAATAAATGAAAATGAACATTGATCAAGAAAATTGAAAGAGTATTCTTTAGGTTGAAGAAGTTCGACAACAATATAATGAAAATTTAGAACGAATTATGCAGGAATATAATAACATGGAAACGGTATTGTGATTTACAGATTTAAAACAAAAAAATCTTAAGAAAATGAGTGAACTGTTTTCATTTTTAAAGGAATTAAATCAAAAACAAATGGAATTAGACAAATGTTTACGAGCTAAACGATCTGTTGAAGATGAATTAGATAAAGTAATAAAACTACACAAAAAATAAAACTATAGAAATTCATTTTTTTTCCTAGATTCTACAAGAACGTCGTCTTAATCTCGATAAAAGTGCTATCGACAATCAAGATCTAGCTAAACGTTGTTTAACCGCTGAACGTGATCGAGATGAAATTCAACTTAAATTCGAACAACTTCAACAAGCACATAAACTTCTTCAACAATCGTTCGATGCTGAAAAAATCAATCATGAACATAAGCATAAAGAATTAACTGAACGTTTACAAAAATGTTCTCGTGATCTCGATAAAATGACGCATGATTACACGCGAACATTCGAAGAATTAAATGAACTCAAACAAAAACTTTCCTCAGGACAAAATGAACAGATTCTCTTACAACGTCGTATAACTGAGCTAATTAAACGTCATGAAGAACAAACTATTGAGAAAGATAAAGATTGTTTAACTCGTTTGACACAACGGGATGAAGTTAATCGAACAACTTTTAATGAATTAAGAAATTTAGTTAATCGACAACAACGAATGATTGTTAAGTAAGAGGGATTATTGAACACAAAACGATAGAAAATGATGTGCATATGTTTAAGGTATAAAGAAGAATGTCATACAATAGCTAGTCAAAGTGAAACAAGAATCAATGAATTGAAACAGAAAATCGAAAATCTACGCAGTCGCAATGAAAAATTACAATCCGATGTGACTGATGTTAAACGAAAGGAAGCTGAAGTTTGTGTTTTTGTGAAGGCAATATTAGTAGTAGTTACTCATTTTCGTCTTGTTTTTTTTAGATGGATCGAGTTCTTGCGAAAAATGCGAATCGTATTAAAATATTAGAAGAACGTTTACATGACGCTGAAGAACAAGCTATTCAAGCTTCTCGACGAGTAGAACAAAAAGAAAACAAATCGAATTTAAATTTGTGTCTGTCTGTTAAATTTAGGTTGCTAAACAATTAGTTCGCGATCGATTAGCTATAACTTCAGGTGATCATTATTCAAGACCGAATCAATCGACATCATTAATGAATTTAACAACATCATTTCTTCCTCCATCGACAGCCATGCTCGATTAAAATCGATGAAATTGTGCAATGGATTTCAATTAGCAAGAGACAAAAAACAAAAACAATCGTATTTGGGGATAAATTCATATTTTTAACAGATAGAAATCATTCTAAAGAACAAGTGTTGTTGTTTGGCTTTTTTCCTATAGAGTTGTGAGTGTGTGTGAGGTGTTCTTTGTTTATTTAATGAAAAATCGTATGTAGATTATCGAACAAATGAGATGCCGCTTTCGTTTTTTTTATTATTTCTTCTTTTGTTCGATGAAAGACGTTATTTAAAATAATTATGATGGAATGAGAATAACAAATCAAATCACTGTTACAATTGAAAATAAATATTAACAGAAAAAGAAGTAAACACATGAATTAGATAACAAAAGATATATTCAGGTTTCTTCAACATGATTCAATAAGATTGTTGTTTGGAGATGATGATTATTAGTATTATGTCCATTAGCTGAGATGTACTTCGAATTATGTTCTTCATGATCATGATCATCATCATGATCTTCATCTACATTTTGTAACATAACATATTCGATATTATCATGTTTTGACGATGATTTCGATTGGCAAACTTGTCGAAGTGATATACTAAGAAAACAAATAATAATACTAATTAAAATCAGTATGAGAGCAACAATGACGATTGTTTGATTAGATGAATTTAAATCATGGAATTTTGTTCGAAGTCTACTGAGAGAATAATCGAACCAATGAGATGTTTGTGACGATGGATTCACAAGTGGATGAAGACAATATCCATCCCATGATGATGGACATTGACAACAATCGTTTGTTGTTTGATTCGTTGTACAACAAGGTAAACAACGATGTGTAAATGTATCTAATGACATTGGATAGATGCATTGACGACAATACGAACCAGGATGAAGACATTCTAAACAATTATTCGTACACATTTTGCAAATGTCATCATTTTGATCGAAATAATTTCCATTCGGACATAAATTGACACATTGTTTTTCTCGTTCATCAAATTCAAAACCTTTCGAACAACTGAGACAATCATTTTCTGTCGATCCTAATGAAACACAAAATAAAACAAATCAAATTCAATTCGTCAATGTTTCTTATTCAATATTCATTGGTCTACCTTGACAAGTTTGACATAGTGGATGGCAAGCTAAACATTGCTGATTTGATGTATAGTATCGTTCAGGACATTCATCAACACATTGTTGATTGAGCAAATATAAATCCTTATTACAACTTAAACAACTTGTTGAATTTGAACACGTCAAACAAGTTTTCGAACATAATTCGCATCGATCTCCGGACAGAAAAGTTCTTGAGAAAAGAAAATAATGAAAAAAATGTGCGTGATTCTAATTTTGATCTTACCCTGCTTGACAGATTGGTTTACATTTGGAATTGATGAGTCTAAAACCTTTATCTTCTTCACATAATTGACATTGATTTTCATCGAGACATTTTCGGCATCCATTTTCACATAACAAACAAACATTGGTTTCGATTTCAATTGTTTTTTGTTCTTTTTTAAATGTACCCACAGGACATTGATTGACACAATGTCCATCGAGTAGTAAAACTTCATTCAATGCATTACAAGCTATACAATCGGTGGGTTCAGGTCCTTTACACTGCGTACATGAACTATGACATGTATGGCTTTCACCGGTATTTAAATCAATATAATATGGTTTGCCAAGATGTTTTTCGCAACGATGTTCATCGGCTAGATAAACATAACCGATTTTACATGATAAACATGATGTGTCACTTGATGAAGTACAATTGAGACAGGATTCATGACATGGAAGACATTGAAATGTTTTCTCCGAAAGAAAATATCCAGGCGAACAAGACGAAACACAGGAATGTGTTTGTAAATACGGGTATTCACTTTGTTTGTCACAAGTTTTACATTGACTCGCTTGAGAACCGCTGCATGTTAAACATTTCGAATGACATTCTCGACAACTAAAATAAATTCATTTTGTTTTTTTTTTTGCAATCAACAAATCATCATTTACTCAGATTGTATGAAATCAAAGTAACTGTTTGCATCACATTCTTTCGATGCTTTGACACAATCCGTATTTTTCAAAGCATAACCATCGGGACATGATGTACAGATATGAGAACTTGCGTCACATGATGCACAGCCAGCTTTACAACGAACACATTTTCTCAAATGACGATCTAATCCAAGAAAAAGAAAACAAAATTATATCGTTTTACAAAAAAAAACAAAAGCTTTCTACCAGTAAAATATTGTTCCGGACACGATTCAACACATGTGGTCGCATCATGAACTAGAAATAGATCCGTCTTACAACTAATACAACTAGTTTCTGTTGCATTTCGACATGAACGACATTGTGAATGGCATGGTAGACATAATTTTTCCTTGTCCGAAGCATATGTTCCTTCAGGACATATGCCCACACAACGACTAAATCGAATTTGTTTGTTTTGTTTTGCAATAAAATTTTCACTTACAATTTATCATTATCTAATGTTTGTTTATAATGCCGACAAGCCGTACAACTAGTATCCGTATTTCCACATGCTTCATCTGTTTTACATTCGACATGACACTAGAATATAGAATATTGATTCAAATTAATAGAAAAAAATAACAACTTCGAAGTATGCGAGTAAAAATAAACAGTATAGAGAGACGAACAAAAGTATACGACATATCATGCTTTTTACGAAAACATCAATGAATACTCTTTGGAGAATGTGTGTGTTTTTAAAACTCTTTTTACCTCTTTCGCTTTTCGTATCGCCTTCTAAACAAGAGTAAGAAATCAGTCTTTATTCGTTGTTGATAAAAAAAAACTGTTCACTTTATTACAAGTCGAAAACAGTAGTAAACATTAAAAAAACAAACTAATATGTCAACACAAAGAAACAAAATATAAAAAAAGAACGAAAGAAACGAAAACAAACTGTTAACCGTGCATCGTCAGTTGATCTGATTGAATATCTATGTTTTTGATTAGAAAAACCTGAGTAAATGCGCTACTGTTCGATTTGGAATGTATTCAAAAGCGAATTATGTTGGATAGAACCAATTTCGATACAAAACATACAATGGATTCGAATATAATAATGCTAACAATTGATTTATTCTTGTGTCTGTGTCCGAAATTGGTTGTTGTTGTTCTGGATTGGCAACAGTTGTTGTTGTTTCGTATTTATTGTTCGTACGTGGGTATTCAAAAACACGCTAGAAGAAGACAAGGAGCACCGTACACAAACAAAATTCTTAAATATTCTTAGTCTTATTATTATTGTAAAAAAAATTTTCGAGGAACAATTAATAAAATTAAAAAGTCAGTAATTATAAAAAAAATATTAAAAAAAACAAACAAACAAAGAAAAACAAAAATGAACTTCAGTCGAGTCAATTTTGTATCACATTCTCCGGTAGACACTGTCATCAAGCGAAAGTAGTCGAAGAAAGAAAATAATAGGGAAGATCAAATGAGAAGAATAGATAGATTGGGATGATGATGAATCATAATATAACGACGGATAGAGACGACTTACACTAGATCGATCGGATGCGTAGGGTGTTTGAACAATTGTAGTTCGAGGTGAAAGAGGGTATTCACGGGTACCATGAACTAATAATCTCCATGATAATAATGTTGCTAAAAGAAAACATAACGTGATAATTTTAAATGAAAGAAAAAAATAAAAAAAGAGTCAATATTAATTTATAATTATGAAAAAAATGAGTATTTACCTGAGCCGCCTCCGGTATTAACAATTTCAAGTTTCCATTGACCATGCGGTACTTCGCCCCATAATTGAACGGTTAAGAATGGCCAATCTTGAAAGCCTTTATTGCTTTGATCACGTTCTCGTTTCTACGAAAGAGCAAAAGAACGTAGACGAATGTCGTTCACAAAAAATATCTTCAAAAATCTACAACACTCACAGGTAAAAGTTGAGTTCGCGTATTCGATGGTGAATAAAGATAGATTTCAATTTCACCACGTCGATCCGTATTTAATGTAACAAATGCTTGAATCTGTTCGATATAATTGACTTCTCGTTGCGGCTCGCCATTATCTTTGCATTCCGATAATTTTAATGTAAACATTTGACTTGAACGTGCACTGATCAATCGTTTTGGATTACTAGTAACCGATTCACAAGTTGTCATCGGTGGGACGTTTTTCCAGCCACTGGCATACCAAGTCATTAGGCCAGCGTCCATTAAACCAAAACCAAATCGACTACTTGCTATAAAAGAAGAAACAAAAAGAAAACGATGCATAAGAAATTCATCGAGAGATAATTACCATTGAAACCAGCAGCATTTCGAACGATATTTGTATTGGAAGGAATAGCATACGGACGAGAGCCAAGTACTGTTATATGCATGATATCACGCCATGTTAGAGATGGACTAATATAATCGAAAAAGATATCCTTTCTGAATTTTAATGTCTAATCAACAGTACTTTGCTTCGAGAACAAGAGCATAGATTGCAGCAGCCAATGGCGCAGCAGCAGATGTACCTGTATGATGACTTGTACACGCATGATTTAGATCAGTTGTATACTTGAACGATAAAATCAAAAATTCATTTTCTGAATAAACAAAAGACAACGTACAATATCACGTTCACCGCTATTCATTTGTCCACTACTGTATGCAGACGCAAGAGTAGCTGAACATTCTTCAAGATACCATGGTTTATCACCATGTTCCGTTGTTGCACTAATTGCAATCTAGAGAACAATAATTGTGCGATGCTTCTATTTATGTTATGATTTGATTTCGTACGGTATAGATTGAAGTGATATAACCATCGCAAGCACAAGAATCTGATTGTCGACCACCGTTACCACTAGCCCAAACGAATATTGATCCTTTACCTCCACGTCCCTACGATTCAATTTCAATCGTTAGAAAAAAAAACTGCAGAAAATTCGTCAATATTTCAATTTACATTTAAAGCACCATTTTCAAATGCTTTCTTAGCCAATCGACCCGGTCCATCAACTACAAGACCATTATCATCAGGTCCCCTAGACAACAATCAAATCTCAATAAAATAAATAGGAACTTTATATTCGTCTCTACCAGCTAGCTGAATAAATATCAACATGATCTGGTCGATGCCTAAGTGATCGTGCTTCTACACTGTCAGTGACATCTCCATCTAACATTCGAATACCACCAACACTTGCATGATACGCAATGCCAACACCGCAAATATTATTATTAATTTTAGCTGCAACTTCGCCTGCACATCGAGTTCCATGTCTAATGAATATGATTTTTGAAAATATTCAAAGGAAAAAAAATCGAAGTTACTCACTTATTTTCATTTGTTGGCTCATAACGTGGTGTTGGATCATCATCATCACCATTAATATCTGTACTTGCTTCATGATCCTATAAAAACAAATGTATTGAAAAAAAAATCATCTCGTTTCATTTATCAACATACATAATTTTCTCGCAAATCAGGATGATCAAATTCTAGACCATCATCTAGAAAAGTAACAACTTTTCCACGACCTGTGTATCCCATTGCCCAAGCACCGGTGACATTCAAATCTGGCAATGACGGAACTTGAGAATGTCGTATCTAAATTAGTCGAATTGAAATTTTCCTATTTGAATTTAATAACATCTAATCTATCCTACCAAATACCACATTGAATTCCATTGTGGATCATTAAAAACAAATTCACGTTTCCTACGAATTTTCGGTACTTGACTTTCAGCCCATAGAACCTAATTGAACGAATTTTATGGAATTTCAAATCAATTCTTGTCTATGACATACATCTCTATGATAGCCAATGAATTGTTCGGGATGAATTCCATCATCAAGTGCCCGTCGATATCTCGTGTGATTTCTTGATAGTGGATCTTCTTCAAGTTCGCAAAAACCTTGAAAAATCTCTCGAACATAACGATGGCCATGTTCATCGGCTATTTTCTTTCCTAATGTTGCACAATCTCCATTAATTTCAATCACAATTGTATTCGATAGAGCAGCACACGTCCAATTCGTTGTTAAATATAACACGAAATAGAAGAGATTTATTAACATACAAGTCGATGGGATCATCGTGAAAGGAAATAAACTAAACTTGTTATTTGTAAGTTCTTTTTTTTTATTTGACAAACGATGATTTAATTACATCATTCTCATCGATTGCCTGTATTTAAATCTGAAATCATAGAAAGAGTTTTAGACGAAGAAAAGAGAGAGAAAAAAATTTTCTGTAATGATACTTGACATTTATCGATTTGAACAGATGATACTTCATATTTATGAATAGAAGAGAAAATGAAAAAAACTGAATTTTTGATTACTCGATTTAATATATATATATATATATATTCTAGCAGTCAATCGATTAATATTTGAACAACGGTGTCTCGTGTATTGTTTAGTAAATCAACAATAGACCCTCGTCGACTCGTTAAACACAAAAAGAGAACAATATCATGAAACAAGGAAAAAGAAGAAGAAGAAGAAGAAAAAGACAAAGTTGCTGTTTTTGCTCTTGCTTAGTTTTCAAAAGAAATCGATTAAAAATATTGGCGAAAAGAAATCTTCGAAATAATTTATCTCTGGATTAGAGTTAAGCTTTCTTTTCCTTTTCTTTTATCATCTACTTAAGTTTAAATTTTAAATCTACGCGTAACAAAACGAAAACGAAACTTTTCAATGTTTATTTGCCTAACCAAATAAAAATAGAAAGAATTAATCATCCTCGTTTAATCTGGAAGAATAATAATAATAATATGAAGGAGGAATTCTCTTATACGATGATGATGACGACGAATCTATTTTCTAAACACTTGAAAATATGAACCAATCAAAAAACAAAGCTTTCGCGTAGCGCCGGAAGTTTTTTTCTTTCCTATTATAGTTTTTCTTCAAAAGAAACAAATAGAATGAGATCTACGTGTATATATAAAAAGAAAATAGACACAAGCGATTGTAAACATGGTGACATCTACATCACCATGTAAAATAATATCAAGAAAAATAAAAATAGGAACTAGAATTACAACATGAAACTATTGTAAATCCATCTGACTTCAATGTAATTCATGATACATTTCATGTTAGAGGTCGCCGAATATCAGATAACAATCAAACCTCAATGTTTTACAAGCTTTTCGAAAAAAGAAAACTCATCGAATACGTTTGGAAACAAAGTATATTTCTCGATGTTGTCGATTTGATAAATGTCAGAAGAATGTCTTCAACATCCAGTCTATCCTTGTATTTTATGTAAGAGAAAGAGAATGACCTACGGATCGAGTATTAATTGGTAGACGAGAGAATAGTAGTGATAAGAAGTCTAAATAAACAGATACGACTAGGGAATAGAAAAAAGTTATTATTAGATAGATGGTTAAGGTTAAAGATTTTAATGGCGAATATAAGAACAAACGCTGAGTTCGATGGTTTAAATTTATGTGCAAGATGTCTTCTTTCAATCATGCATTGAAGAACGACGAAGGTCGAATCTGCTATTATGTCTTTCTTGTATGATTTGTCATAGGTTGTGTTCTCGAAGCAAAAAAAATGAATACTTATATGTACATAATTGAGAATAGAGCAACTTAATCGATTAGATAATTGAACTACTCAAAAAATCATTGAGCTAAATGAATAAATTTTCATATATTTCGATGAATTTCTAATGAAGTTAATAAACGAACATCTGCATTCAATCGAAGTCTCGATCGACCTTGATTTGTCCTTGGCTAGCTGATCGAACAGTCGGTCTACTTGTTCTACAATGATTCAGCTGATATTTCATCGGCCTCAGCCTCAAGAATCGATTAATCTGATATACATAGACAGAACTCGACATCAAATAGTTTATATTACGTCCAACGACGACGACTAATCATTTTGCATAAAAAGCAAACTGCCTTGACAAATTGTAGACATACATACATGATCAATATGATGATAGCTTCGAAATGGAGAAAAAAATCTATATCGATATATGTCAGACAACATAATGGAAGGTTTATTATATTTCATTTTTCTCACACATTAATACTATTCGTCCTTTACGCAACAATTGTTTTCTAGTGTTCTAATTTTAGTAAAATCAGACCGAAATTAGTATTGACGGATTGCGTACAAATAATTTTTGAATTAATTCAATTTAATTATCACAAGCGTAACAATTCTCATGTGATATGTCAATGTTCATCAATATCAACAAAATGATCAATTTGTAATTCATGGAAAAGGAATACTTTTCGCTAATCCGATCAATTCAGTTGAACTGATTTGTGCACAGTTATGTCGAATGACATTAACACCTTTTGCTCGAATTTGACACGTATCAATGCCTGTTATCCAAACAGTACCAAATCCATTTGCATCGATATCGACATATTTAGAAAATAATTCCGATGCATCGACATCTCCAATGCCATAGTATTTAATGATTGTGGTATTTTTAACCGAACCAATTAATTCTGTTGTTCCAGCTGACAGAAAAAGAGTATGCAGATTGAATGCATCCAATGATAATCGAAGATAACTAGTTTCTAAAAGATTTCTCTTACAGAATTCTACGTAGAACTTTTTAATTTACAGATTTTACCTTCAGTTCGTAATGTTAATAGTTTTTCAATCACTAGAACATTTCGACTTTCTAAAGTACTAATTCCAGAGAGAAAGATATTCTCAATAGTTGGATATAGACTAAGATTAATAGTCATTTCAGTTATTTTTAAATTAACATTCGGTTCTATCGTGATTTGCAAATGATTATCTTGAATTTTGATGATAATATACGAATGAAGATTATGATCAGTTAAAATATCCATCGATTGAAAACGATCTGTCCAAGTAACATAGCAACGAAATGGTCCGTTGATTGACAAACTTGAAAATGGTTCATATAAAGCAACATGTTGATATGTAAGATTCTGATCACCGATTACATTTCGAACTGTATGGATTCGATTAATCAATAGAAGGACAATGAAAAAACTACAAGCAAGCATATTCAACAAATGAATCGTTTCTTTTTACACGATGTCTGCTGTCATTAAAAACATTTGTGACCAAAACTATCATTATCACAGAATGATTTTGTTAAAAGTTTTTATTTTTCATCAATCAAAATAATCAGCAATATCAATATTCGGATCGAGTAGTGTTTCTCCAAATGCACTAACATCGATTTGATTTAAAATCAAATTTTCAAATGTTTCTTCGAGCTCTGTATCACCAATAAAAACACAACCATGTACTCGTCCATCTTTTAATGTCACACGAATATATTCTTCTCCTAGATAAAAAAAAAATGAATGAATGAAATCAACAATTTACTAGCATAGATTTGTTTTCTTTTACCGGGTGTTACACGAATGAGATTTTCGTATTTTTTCATGTCACTTTCATGATAATTACCAAGTAAAACAACTTTCATATTGAAAAATTTCGTTGTATGAGCAAATAATTCAAAACAAAAATCCATCGTCAATGAATCTTGTTCATTGTTTGCATAAGCTAGCATGCATTTACCAGCATAATGTCCCATTTGACGTGCTTGAGACCAAAGCCGCATCTAATTCACAAACGAAAAGAAATGAATATGAATGAAATATCATTGCATCGGAAATTTACTTGAAACCAATGTTCAGCTAAATTCCAACCAGCTGAACAAACATCACCACAAGCAAAGATATTTTTAACTGAAGTGCGCATCGTTTCATCGACTAGTAAACCACCATCAGTACCTAATTTAAACTAAATAAATTTTTCTTAATTTCTAAGAATAAATCTTTTGTTATTTACATCTGCAGATTTGACAAAAAGTTCAACATTTGGCATCACGCCAATTGCACTAACAACAAAATCACAACCAAATATTTTCCCATTAGTTAATTCAACATAGACTGGCCATTGAGATTCATTAGAATCGACTAGATTGAATTGCCGATATTCGTCAGGTGTAAGGATATTTTTTACTTCAACTTTATATTCAATATGAACTTGTCGAGGTTGCTGAAATATTTCAAAGTAATTTTACTTTTTCAGAAAAAAAAATGACATAAACATCGAGTTCTTACAGATAAGACACCTTTCATTGATCGATTAGCTGCCCAATCGGGACCTAATGCACCACCACAGATTTGTGATGAATTCGTTTGTTGAATATTTACAGTTTCATATTTTTGTCGTTTTTCATTTAATTTCTCTTGTTCTTTGACCATTTGTATACGATCAAGAAAGAATCGTGCTGCTGCTTCATCGAAAAATGTCGTCGAAATATGTTCATCTTTAATTGCCCAAATAACTGAACAATGTTCAACTTCATATCTAATTACAAATAATAATCCTAATGAAGTCAACAATAACTTTAAAAAATAATAAATACACAAGTTCAGTTGCAATACCACCGTTACCAACGATGAGGATTTGTTTAGCTGATGAGAGTTTCTGTTGAAATGATTGAACAGTTTCTGTATCACGAATACCGAGAACATACGGATTATTTGATGAAAGTAACTAGGAAAATTTTCAATTGAAAACAATGATGAACAGTTATTACGTACTTACTTTTGGTCGAGCACCAGTACAAATACAGAGTTTATCATATTGAATTTGTACATTATTCGAACAGAAGAGAATCTGTTGATCAGTGTCTAATCTTTCGAGAACTGTATTTTTAATGACTAAATTCGGATATTGTTCAGCCAAATGACTGAAAGGTTTTTCTTCGACATCGAATTCTTCTAAAAATTTGCTCACCTAAATCCATTCATAAAAATTTCTTAACAAAAATAAATTTGACAGTTTATACTTTCACATAATTCGTAATCGCTTTAATTAAAGGTGTTCCAGTTAATAATAAAATCTTAGCTTGTGAATCAAATGTTGCAATCTATTTATTCAAAACAATGAATGCTACAATCATTGAATTTCTTTCTCATGTCCTACACTTTCTGCACAAGTCACACCAGCTATACCTCCTCCAACTACAACAAATTGATAGAATTCCATCTGAAAGTATAGTATAGTTTCAGACATATATATATATATCTAATATTTTCTTTCTATTTTGATAATCATCATATAATCAAAAAAAAAGGAATACAACGGACGGGAAATGAGGGAGAGGAAAAAGATAAATAATAGAGGTTTTAAACTACTAATAAAATAAAACACTATGTGAAAGAAAGGCGAATGACGCACACAATGTTCTTTTTGACGTTGCATTTTAAAGGCCTTTATTGAAATAGACTCGATCGGTTTCTTTCATTCCATCGCGTAATAGTTTTTGTTTAACTTTATCTTCAACACTTGACACTTTTATAGAACTTTTCTGTGGAAATAATGCGCAGCACATGGGTGTTGTAAATGTTAAAAAGACACCACATAAGAGAATTTGAATTGGACTATTTAACCAAGGTCGACGACGCATGAATGGTTTTTGTTCAAGAGCATTCATAATAATCGGCGGAATAATCATGCCAGGTACAGCCATACCAATACGAGAGAGAACAACTTGGGCAATAGCACTTTTAGCTGCTTCAGATGATTCTAATATTAAATTCAAGAAAATGAAAATAGCTAAATCAAATATTTTCAATTATCAAAAATATCAACCTCCGACACGTTTGCCATCTTTATCAAAAATAGCAATACCATCACGAATTTCGTTCCATCGCATAAATGGTAAATTGACGCAGTTAGCACCGGCTACAGCAGCAAATGGAACAAATCGACCCATGATTGGTGGTAATTTTGAAACAGCAGCTAAATAGAATTCAATTTTCCAAATACATATTCCAAATCAAGAAAAAAATTACCTTTAAGACCAAGTGCTGTTGCTGTTGCAGCCTAGAATTTCAAAATATTCAATTTCAATCAACAAAATAAATGAGACAACATTCGACATACTGATGTTGCAACAGCATAACTTTTCATCAAATCAGTATTTGTTATTGGTTTATCACCACTTCGATTTGTATAGTTAACAATACTATTAAACGATTGATTGACAAATTGCCAAAAGACAATAGCTGGTACTGTTTTATAGAACTAGATATTGAAAAAGAAATGTTAGTTTATTTTAAGTTTAAAATAAAACTCTAATTGTTCGTGTATTACTGTTAACATAAAACCCGTAATCAACATGTTACATGGAACTAATAAGAAGGAGGAGAAAGCATGAAGAAGCATAAGATATTTCGAAAGTGAAAATACCTTGTGCTGACATTCGACCAAGAATAAACATTTTGTCTTTGGTATCAGGATGAAATGCACTATCATAAAGATATTTTGCATTCCATAATTCATCAAGTGTCATGCCAGGATGAGCAACGACGCCATTACGATAGCTCTCGACGATATTTTTAGCTGAAAAGACAAGGATCTTTGTCAATAATCATCTATTGATTTGTTTCATTATTTACCATCGTCAAGTTGCTGATTACTAGCCAAGAGATTTAATGGATTCGTTGTCAAAAAGAAATGTTTTGCTATTGAATTCGAAGAAAATAATCGATGTATGAAAACAATAAGAGAAAAAACACTACTAACCTCGTCCTGAATATGTTTCTTGATCATATCGAGGATCTTCAAGATTGATTTTCGAATCTTTCACTAATTCCGACATGATGATTAGTACGAATCTATAAACATAACTTTTTTTTCATAGAATGAAAGCAGATAGAAAACATAGAATAAGAAATTTGATTTGCTTTTTCTTTTAGCACAAGTTGTCTCTCGCTTATTATATAAAGAAAACAGATATTTAATTTAACATAACAAAAATAACAGCATTGCTTTTGTTTTTTATTGTACGATTGATGTCCGTTGTTTTTTCATTGATGGTTCATCACCATGTTCGTGTGTTTGTGAAATTTGTTTTCTTGATTTTGATTCCGTTTCACTGTCATCATCGGAATCCGGTGATGAATCAGCCGATGACGATGAACTACTCGATGATGATGAATCCGAACGAGGACCGGCATCAGCATTGACATCGATCTTTTCGGTTAAACGTGCTAGATCTGGTCGACGAGATTTTAGACGTTCGAGAAATTTCTTTGACATTTTCGGTCGACTATGGACGACACGTGTCCAAACAGTTGGAAAATTAACTGATGAACAAAAATTTTGTGTTACAGCAACAGTAAAATCCATGTTGAGTACAACATGCCAATACCCACCTGCAAGAGAAAAGAAATTTTCTGTTTTTTTTCTTCTTTCCTATAAATAATCTGTCAGTAACAGTGCGTGAAAGAGAAAGAGAAAGCCATTAGCCTACATTTATTTTCAACGACGAATAGAAAAAAAATCTGACTTTGGTATTACGACTCCTTAGGCAATCGACGTTTTCATCGGAGGTGTTTATTGCGAAAAGAAAAAAAAGAAAACTCCTTTCTTTTATGAGCTATTTTCACGATAGAATATACGCAATAAAATATTGAATGATCATTGCAAAGATACGACCTTCTATCAGTGTTAATGAACACAGTATATCTTAGAGAAAGACTGATAAAAAATGTGTGAAGAAAAAAGAAAATTCTCATCGGTTCTTTTCTTGTCATAATCCTATTACATGACATTTCCTTATTCGTTCTTTATCTAAAATGACAGTTAGGACTCAATGATTTTCCTATTGTTCATTTTCTTTCTCAATACTATTCGAAAAAGTTAGTTTTTTTTACCAGGTACAAATATAACTTCACCAGGATGTTGAATAGCTTCAATACATGGATATTCTTTTGGCCATGTACTCAATTGTGTTCGTGGATAAATAACTTTAAACCAAGATATGCCTTCATCTTTATGTTTGGGTGCATCAGCCGATGTTGGCTTGAGTAAATGTCTAGGTGTCGATGGTGGAAATATGCACCAACGTTTATGTCCTGAAATCAATGCATTCCATGCACTTGTACCCAATGGATCAATCTGGAATATTCACAGAATCGTTTATTTTTTCATTAAGTTTTATTGTTTAGATTGAGAATGAAGTTGATTTGAACGATTATCATTGGACTTGAACTTACATGTATGCCTGTGCCTGATCGTTGTGGTCCTATACAAAACCAGCGATGCGGCGGACGACGATGTTCGCCAACGAACTGAAATAGATCTTCAGAGAAATACTCGGGAATATAATAATCATCGATAAGACGTTTCTTTTTCGGATGTTCACCAAAACTTGACTCGAACAAATACAATGGCGAATCATCATGATTATTCAATGCATAATCGAGAAAATATTTCATTTTTAATTTCACTGATTTGCCATCATCATCTTCGCCAACTTTAAAACGTTGATTACGATATTTTCGGCCTAATTTTTCCACAGTCCATTTATCGAATGCGGGCCAATCATCGATTAAATGTTGAATTATCACAGGTTTAGCTGGTCGTTCATATTTTTCAATGAAATCTTCACGTGTTATATTTCTCGCATCGATTCGTTCGATTTGATCGTTTGGACATTTGAGAATATTTTCATCGTAATAATAGTTATTTTCTTGCCATTCATCTAATTTCAATTCACTACGTGCTTTCAAACGAACATTTGAAAGACGTTTTATTGTTCGTGGATTCATCTTTTTTCTTTGTTCTATCTGAAGGAGCAAAACGAAAAGAAAAAAAATAACGAGCGAGAGAGAAAAAAACAAATTAACAAATTTTTTAATTGCGCTCGAAAAGATTTTCGAGTAGAATACCAATAACAAATACATTCAAACTGTTACCAAGTAGTGCATATGCTTGTCGAGAAGTAATTTCAGTTGGAAAATTATAATTCAATGGGAAACAATGAAGATTAGCGATTTCTTTCGGTGTAAAATATCGAATTTGATTCGATTGTGTACGAAAAATGGAACCTGTACCTTCGAAATATTTTCCGTAGGCTTTGGTAAAACAGAATGAACGTTTAGCATAACGTGTAATTATATCACAGACTTGCAGAGCACGTTGTAATTGTTTATCAATGAGATTAAATTCGGGATTTTCGTTTGAAAGAAGAAAATCATTGATTAACATTGTTTGTTCAGGATTGACTAAGATTTCCGATGAATGACTACATTGATCAGTAATTTGATCATTTCGATCGAATGTATTTTCTGTTTCGTCGAGATTTTTCGATGGAAATTGTTCACGAAGTTTTCGATATAATCTATCGAAATTTGTTATTCGAGTTTGAATCAATGATGGTGAATTTTCTGGAGAATTTTCAAGTTTTTTTGCAATTAAATAATATCTCAATCGAGAATTTGGTATACCGAATTGAATCGGCGAGAGAAGATATTGTTGATATGAATACTGATTTGTTTGAAGAGTTTCTAATAAAAGTTCATGTGCTTGAGATGATTCAAAACCAGAAACGTTTTCCAAGAGAATATATTTTGGTTGAGATTTTAATTTCGTTAGAATTGTTTTCATTAGATAAACGAAACCATCCGTACGACGATCATTGAGATCTTCTTGTTTACCTTGTCGAGTAAATGGTTGACATGGCGGAGACATTAACCACACATCAGCACGCCAATTTTCCCATTGATTTAATGAAATACTTTCGATTGAACGACTGATAATTGGAATCTGAGGAAAATTATGTGCATAGACGAGATTTGCCGTTGGATTTATATCGATTGCAGCGATGATTTGATAGTCTACATCGAGAAAATCAAGTGCACAATGCATTCCACCAATCCCACTGAATAGTTCGAGCACACGCAACATGATTTTGCTCTTTATTTGCAATCTAGAATGGAAGAAAGCATAGAATCCATTCAGGATAATTATCCAACATGCGGAAGTCTACTTTGATTGTTCGATGTTTAATTAAGACGAGAAGTTTGGTTTCAATAAAAAAAAACAATACCTTTATTCGCTTATTTCGATCTAGATAAGTCCGACGTATCAAATTTCAAGATACGAATGAGATTTTTTGTGTACGAAAAAAAAAGTGAGTTAAATAATTTCAACGTTTGAAGAAAAAATAGGTAAAAAACTGTGTCAAAGCGACACACTGACTTCTACATTTAAGAACATTCACGCTCATACTTTTGTTTTTATTTCGAGACCAATTTTCTCGATTGGATTCGATGGATGTTTCTTTCGTCATTATGTTTGCTTTCCATATATTGCACGACCGACACCCTGATGCGAAGAAAAGAAAGAAAAACACAACTGGAAAACAACGACATCTACAGGTTTTCATGATCGATCATGATTTATTACTATTATTTGAAGAGATCAATCATCGGAATGTGCTTGCGTATTGATTAGGTTTTTCATTATGAAAATTTGAATATATTTTTATTTCTCGCTTGAATTACCAAAATATCCACGAAAGATGGGAAAGGAAAGAAAAACCGATATTTATATTTGAAAGACAAGTCAGTATTCAGTCATTCGAATTTTGGTTTAACCAAGAACACTAGTTGTGACTTGAGTATTAATACCACATGTGCCTTTACCACGTAAAATACGAAAATAACCTTGTTCACCCCAATTTTCACCCCAACTATTTTTAACAATCCAATAAGGTTTCGATGCTTCAGTTCCCCAGCCGACAAGAAGAACAGCATGATCAAGATTTTGTGGATTACAGAAAAACGGATTGAAAACGCCTTTGTGATAGAATTGTAACAACTCAGCATTGAGAGCAACGGACAATGGACCAGTGTTCATCAGTGCTGTTGCAATTTCAGTTTCATTCTAAACGATTTCATATTTTTAGAGCTAGGCTTGTTTTTTAACGATATTATACTTCAGAAATAGCTTTCCAATCGACAACTCGAAGACCAGATACGAACATCGATGGAGTCAATTTACTTTCACAACTATCTTTGATATAACAAAATGGTATTGGTGGACCACATAATGTTTTATTGTAACCGGGAGCATTGCATGGTTCACATGGAGTTTTCAATCCAGCACAATATGGATAAACTGCTTCAGAAGCGATACCACCCTAATAATTAAATAAAGAAAACAGATTGAAATAGGACTACGGCGAATACTTGTTGCATTAAATATTGAAAACTGAGGAAAGGCCAACCTCCATAAACACCACAATCAGCTTGTGCTCTAAAATTATTTGGATTTTAGAAGTTTCATGAAAACAAACAATGAAAAACTACGAACGTAGCAGGCTGTTGCATTCCATCACAGTCAACAATTTGTTCAACTGATAGATTTGTTAATGTTTTACTTTTCAATGCCCATTGACCTTCAACATTTTGAACAGTTGAAAATGCCCAACATGTACCCACAGATCCTATTGAAATTCACTTCAACAGTTAGTTATTCTTCGTTTGGTTTTCTTTCCCAATTACCTTGATCTTTAACTGGTGTTACAGCACTATGATCTCGCCAATCGAATGATTCTGGTAGATCACCAACATTGTTAACATGCATATATCTAAAAACAAGAAACAAAATCAATTATTTTCACATCCGTGATATGTGTGATTTACCTTGATGATGGATGAATTGGTGGTGGTTGAGGACGCATAAGAACGGTATTTTGAAATTCTTCTTCTGTTCGATCAGCAAATTTATTTAATTCAAATGTCATATGTTCTCTTCAATCAACAAATATAACATTTCAATTCGAAAAGAAATATTTCATTTACCCATAAACTTCATTCATTTTTTGAATTTTAATATAATTTTCTTTGAATACTTGCATACGCTGTTGATATTCAGCAAATGAATCATATTCACGGTGACCTTGATCAAGCCAATTTCTGCAAAAATAAAAATTATTTTCAAAAAAACAGATTGTAAATCATCATACTTAAATACAGTTTCTAATTGACCATCCGAAATATCATAACTAAAAACATAAATTCAACGGCGTGACACGACATCACTTCTGACTGATTTATTAGCCTACTTTTTCGTTAATGTTGCATAATTAAAAGCGAATAAACAAACGGCAATAACCGTTTGTAGAAGAAATGTCTTCTCCATAAATAAAGACAATAGAAAAAAAAATCTAAAATAAAAATATTCACATGTTTTTATTCGTTATCTTTAGAGAATAGGCAAAGATAACATTTTGCATAAACGAAACAACAAAGTCCTCTTCGGCAGTCGATGAAATATAAAATCAGTTGCTGTTTTTCACATGTTAAAAACAAAAGAAAGTTCGAAACGATTTATTTAGTTGAAACACGAGTTTTCTTATTCCATGAGAAGTTGGCTCCATAAGTTTTTCGCAAATGAGAATGAGTCGGTGGTTCGACAACTTCGTATTTATAACCTAAACATTTTCAAATATTTTTTCTTTGTACGTATCGAGATAAATGTAACTAACGTACCCATACGTTCACAATAGACAATTGCATCGTCTTTACTAGCAAATTCAATCATTAAAGATGAATGCGGATCAGCACTAGGAAACAATTGCGAGGTAACAAAAAAATGAATTAAAATGCAAAGGAATTTGCTCTTACGATGAAGCCCAGCCCATCAATGGATTCTCCCAACGTTCTTTCGTATCCCATTCGACTTTCCATTTTTTAGTATTATTTGTACCTGATTGCATTGCATTACGAGCAGGTACAAATATTCGACAACGGCGCTCTTTCAACAAATCTCGTGGTACACCGGATAGAGCACTGATTTGTTCCTAGACAAAATCAAAAAATGATAGCATAATCACTAATTCATCTATGATTTTTACATCTTGAATTGGAATTGTTGCTAATGGACTCGTATCGACTGGTTTCTGAGTATCGACAGCTGTACGACCCCAGACATTTTGAACATCAAATAGAGTTCTACTCGAAAACAAAAACGAATCAAACTATAATTATGAGTGAGTGATTACCGTTGAGGAACAGTGAATAATTTCACTCGTCCCGATTGAACAAGCGGTTTCAATAGATTCATCTACAACAAGAAAATTTTGTTTATATTTTATTATCATAACTATTTCAACATATTTCCAGCTAAAATACTAGCTAAAATCATTAAACCAGTCCAACGATTTGACGCAAATGTTTGCCAACATGATTCGCTATTATTCAATTGAACTGTTTCAATTTGTCTATGCAAATGATAACTGACGCCTGCTAAACCTAAATAATACGGCCATGTTTGATCAACACTAACACCGGCACTTATCAAATGTGACATCATGCCTATGGAGAAAGCTCGTAACCATAATTTAGTCTCGTTTCCAAGACGAATAGCTGTCGATTTCACGCCGATAAGTAGATCGTCTTCTTTATCTTGATGTGCATAGATTGTATCGTAGTGGAGTGTCCAAGCAATACCAGCAAAATATAATGGTAAAATCAAACTTGGCAAAACAATACCAGTTGCAGCAGTAAAACCCATTAATGCACCCCTTGGTTTTTTTTAGAAAAATCAATGAAAATTCAATGATTTGGCAGTGATTCAATTTTCTTACCAATTAAACGTTATTCCGAGAAACATTTGTGGCCAATAAGTAAATCGTTTCATTAGTGGATAGATCGCAACTGGTACAAGAGATATTATTCCAAGAATAATCGATGGAATATTTAATTGAATTAGAATTAAAAAACTCAATGATAATTGTATACCAGCCCACGCGATTCCTTGTCTTACAGTGATTTCTCCACTAGCAATAGGTCGAGATTTTGTTCGTTGAACACGTCGATCGAAATCTCTATCCCAGAGATCGTTTATTGTACAGCCAGCACCTCGCATTAAAATCGTTCCTACACCGAATAAACTCACGAGAGCGACGTTACTCAATGTTGCTCCAGCAAATGCAATGCTCCATGCACCTGGCAGAAATAATAACCACGAACCTATTGGCTTATCAATTCGACTGAGCCGAAGATAGGGTTGTAATGATCGTGGAATGCTGTCAAGAACAGATTTTTGAGAAAATGCTGTTGTTGTTGTTGTCTTGGATTTTTGGAGACAAATTGAGGTCGTACTGATACGTATAAATGACGAACGAGATATGAGCGGACATGTTTGTCTTAAGAGAAAATTCATGAAGATATTCTAAAATATCATTAATTGACTTATAGATAAAAGAAAAACAAATACGAGCTAGATTTATTAATAAAATAAATAGGAAACAATCGAGTCGTTTTTTATGCTGAATTATATTCTTTCCAAATACGTTCAAAAATTGGTTGACAATAAACTCTCGAACGCAATTTCGAACATAACAAAAATGCTCCTGACATTTTTCGATGTAACGAATAGGAATCTTCGGGCGGCGGTGTTAGACGATGTTTGAGCATGATAGGTATCAATTTATGTATGCTTTGTGTTGTATTTTGTGCGCCAAAATCAAAAGCTTCCTTCGTACGAAAACCTTCGCCAAGAATCATCACCGCACTCACATGTGCATCGGTCATTTCTTTCGTTTCATATCCCGTTAGAAATCCACTTTCAACTGACAATTGTCGAATACGTTCACGATCATTATCCACCGATGCACGAATAATTCGAATATAATTATCTATAAATTTCCTATCGAAATCACGCGATGCACCGAAATCAATGAGACCGATGGTTTTCGTTTTTGGATTGAACAAAAAATTCGACCAATTTGGATCAGTTTGCATGGCTTTGAATTTAAATAATTCGAGGAAACATAGCTCTAATACTGCTGTGCCAATACGATCACGTATTTCTTGATCTTCACGAACGGCATTATCAAGTGTAATGCCGTCGAAAAATGTTGTTGTTAGAACGTTTTTTGTCGATAAATTTTCAATTATATCCGGCACTTGAAATATCGGATAATCGACTAGCCAATTTTTGAATCGTCGACCCCATTCAGCTTCACGTAGATAATCGACTTCCCAATTTAATTCACGTTTAGCTACTTTAATCACACTTTCAATGTATAAACCACGTGGAATGATATTCCAAAAATTGAGCAATGTGATTAAATTATTAATATCACTTTCGATTGATTTGCCAACACCAGGATATTGGATTTTGATTGCAACACGTTGTTTAGTTGATTTTAAAACACCGTAATGAACTTGACCGATACTAGCGAACGTACGATGATTTCTTTCGATGTAAAAAATAAAAGAAAGATTTATTTACCTTGCAGCAGCAAATGGTCGATTTTGAAACTCTTCGAATTGATCTCGCCAATCAGCGCCGAATTCTGTTGTCATCACTTCATTCATTTGCCATTCGGGCATGAAATCAGCTTTTTGACGAACACGTTCGAATATTTTTTGTATATCTTCATTCATAAAATTATCTTGAATACTGATCATTTGACCTAATTTCAGCGCAGCACCACGAACTTTACATAATGTATCGACAATACGTTCGGCATTTGCTTTCGATAAATAAGGCGAAAGTGAACTTTGCGAAGAAGTTTGTTCCAAACCAACTGAACGTCGAACCATTGAGCCAATAGCACCAACGCCAAGACCAGCAGCCAACGAACCAAAACTCGCTAGACGGCCAATTCGTGTCGTTGGTACAGCTCGTGCTTGAGCGTCAGTATTGCTTGCAACTGGACCAGCTATTAATGGTTCATTTTCTTCGAGTGTTAACGGTGTATCAATTGGAGTTTTCTCTTGAGCTACGCTCGTTGTCGATATAACTGGAGTCGCTGGTATATTTGGCGATATATCCTGTTCTGGATAAGCCGGAATCGGAATTGAATCTTCTTCTTTTACTATCGGTCGAATAGTTGGTGTTGCTTGCATAGCATTTGCAGCTGCAATACCCGTTTGACGGATTAGAACACTCGATTTCCATAATGTTTTCGATGCTGTATTCGTTAGACTTACTCCACCAAGTCGACTGATACCACTCACAAGAAGACTAGCTAATGGTTCGAGTACAGTCGGTGAATATCGACGGATGTCTTCGGATTTCGTTGCTTGATTAACAATCTGTCGACTTAGTTGAGCTACACCACGTAAGAATCGACCAGCATCTGACAAATGATGAGACATCTAAAACGAAAAAAAAAATATACGTATATGGTAGACGAAGAATAAGACTTGTGATTTTATTCATAACAATAATAAATAAACAAACAAAAGATAATTCTCTCTCTTTCTAGATTTCAATTTCATCTCCATTGATATATTCATGCATGGCATATGCCCATGTCCATTGTCGAGCTTTTTCCTCATATAACTCTCGATTGTTGGTGTACAGATCTGCTGCTTGACGATTCATGCATATATGTGCGTAAGGATCACTTAATAACGATTGAACTGATATCAGAACTTTTGAGATAGTCAATGCTAAACTCCAATTGGATCCGAATGAATCAAGACCAATATCGCCATGTATATTGATATTTGGATGGAAAATTTTCGTTATAAAACGAACAATTGGAGGTATCATTGGATAGCTAAGACAAAATTTTAAAAAAAATATCAAGATCAATAGAAAAAAAAATGAAATTAACTTACGATTGTGGAATATGTAAATATAAATAAAAAATACCACCTAAAATCAAATCTTGGAAAAGAAATGAAACTTAAATCGATCGAGAAAAACCTTCATAAGGTGAAGAATTCGGTCCCCATATTGATGCATGCCAATGACAACAAGAAGAATCCAATGGTTCAGCACGTATTCCATCGGGTGGATCGTCCTATAATAGAACAAAGACCGTCTCCTATACGAAACATCAAATTCTCGTACACGTAATGCCCGAATTTCGCTTTGCAATCGTCGATGACGCCACAATGTCGGTTGCATTTGTCCGTTATTTTCGAACTAATAAATGATTAAAATCAATAGAATATGTCCAATTTATTTTCAACATACCCGAATACCGGTATCACTTAAACATATAAAACAACTTGAACTTCGAATTCTAAAATAAATACATTAAAAAGCATGATTAATTCAATCATTCTCATTGACATACAATTGATCATAAATACGACTTAAATTTACACTATTACTATCATCATCAGTTAGAGGAAAAAGTGGCCAGCGTCGTCGTATAAATTGTTTCCAATCAACTGTTGAATCAATCAATTGTCTCCAACGACTAGATGCTTTGGCTAATGCATAGATACTCAAATCATCCATACATTTCATAATAGTTAACATGACTTCGGGTGGTAATTGACTTAAATATGATGTTTGATCGTTCCAGATCACTTTTGGACCAGTGAGTTCAATTAATAATTCATTTAATAGATCATTTCTACGATTAGCTGATGCTAATGAAAATAAAGAATTGTTATTATTCGATTGAACTGATGAATCACAATTATTGGTTGTTGTCAATGATTTTTTTGCTGGTCGACTTGAACCCGATGCGCATGCATAACCATCATCGGTATCTTCATTTCCCGAATCATCTGCTTCACCTTTCTATTTAGACAAGAAAAAACAAAGACAATCAGTCGATTTAATTCATTCAAACATACATCTTCACAAATGTTTGGCTCCTGTTGTTGATCTATTTCATGTGGATAGATAAAAGCATGACATATTCGACAGATAGGATCACCAAAACATCGCGTATAATAACCATCACAATAAAAACATGGTGTAAACTAATTAAATGAAAACGAAAAGAGTTTTATGTTTTTTGCAATTCTCTTCAATTTTGTTTGTTTTTAACAAACCTCGTCTACATTATTCATTATTAATTAGAATATAAAAATATCATCTAGAAGTTCAAATATAAGAAAAACAAAAGTTTGTCGTTTATTTCAAAAAGAAAATATATAAATAGTTTCGATTTTATTCTTTCTTTTTAATGACTTGTACGAGATTATCATGTAAAAGACAACTTAATCTTGAAATACCGGCAAATAAATAAGTAAATCCACGGCGAACAAGATTTTTATAGCACCAACCAATACCAGGTACTGCATCGATCATATCACAAATTGACCTTTGAAAGATTCAACTTTTTTTTTTTGATTGAGAACACAAACAAAACAAAATACAAACCACATTTCTTCATGTCGAAATATTTCAAATTGAGGTTTATCCGTTGTTGGATTGTTTAATAAACGAAATTCAAATACAAACATTGCACGTAATGGATATGTATATAACCATGAAAATTGTCTAATATTAATAATTCCATCGACAATACAACGACCTGTTCGACCATCATTATTCAATTTAATTTGCAATTGAAATGTATCATGTGTGAAATAGAAAAGATTATGAAAACCTTTAATACTATCACGATATAATTCTTTGCCATTGCCTTCTTGTAATGGATCTTTAAAATGAATATTTTTAGCAATATACGGTAGAATTTGACTTTCAAGTGCTGGTCGAGGTACACTCGATGAATAGAGCAATCGTACGATAGTCGTAAATTCTTGTTCTAATTGACCGATAAATTTCGATTGAATTGATAGATTTTTATTACGAAATGATGAAATATCTGACATAATTTGAGTGAAAAATAACAACAACTAGTACAAAATGTCCAATCCTAAGACAAAAAATACATGAGGTAATCTTCAGTATGTAAATGAGTTTTTCATTGGTTGTTCGATTGATCAATCAAACGAAAGACAGATCATTTTCTATTTTAGCAGTACTTTTATTTTTAAAATTACGTTTTCAATTAGGTCATTGCTATTGAAGAACATCAATAAGTCTTCCTTTTGTTTATAGTGGAAAAGAAAACATAGATATATATTTTTTTTTAATAAAAATTCTTTCGATTTGCGTAAAATTCGATTGAAACAATGATATTCACTGAGTGAAACCAAAGCTTTCAAAATAATTATCATGAAATGAAAATGACGTTTCAGTTTAAACAAAATTCTGGTAACTAAAAATATATCTTCAATAAAGTGTTTTTGTAGTGTCAAAAGCTTTTTTTTTCTCTGTGTTTTAAATTGATTAACATTCAGATGCATTCAAATAAAACAAACGAAGTTTTCACTTATTTGATTCGATTCATTTCATGCAGAACACAGTCTGTGCGTTAACAGCATCAAACAGTAATAAATCAAAGTGACAAGACTAGCAGACAAACTTTTTATTCTATGCGTGTGCTTGAATAAAGATGGAAGAGAGAGAGAGAAAGATCAGATTATATAATTCTCTTTGTTTCTCATCCATCATCACAAATCAACTAATCATGCATATAACCATCAATTCGATATTCTTTCGTTGTCATATGATCTCTATTTGTCATTGTGATTACATTAGTTACTCCTTTAATTGTCATGAACCATTTCACTTCTTGTTATTATTTCATAATTATCATCATTACATATAGTAAAAAGGAAAGAAAGAACGAGCCGAAGTAGAAAGTTTACAATACTTCTGTTCATTGAAAATCTGTTATAAAAATTTATAATCTCTAGTAATGTATACACACAGAAAAAAAGAGAACGATTTATGATCTGCGTAGTAGAATATTTGTATGTCTATATTCGGATAGACTATTGATAAGTTTATCATTCTTTTTTTTTGTCTTTCGCATTTGTTATCCCTGTCACGTTTGAATTCTTGTTAGTTACTTTCTCTCTCGTAATTACATGTAAATGTCTATACAACTGATATACTGATACTAATTGATCAATCATTTGAATAAATCTGTCCGATGAATGACAATTTCAAGGTCTTCTTCATCATCATCATCAATATCATTATCGATAAATATTTTTTTTTTGTTAATTAATGAACAACTTAATCTCTCGTATTTTTTCGTCATCAGACCGTTTTCCGAGTTCTTTGACAACGTATGTCAAACGTCAATAACAAATCTGTTACAAATGTTTACGTTATAGAAAACCGACGTACGTCGATCGAAGATAAACATCAAATGACAAAAAATGGATACCATCTTGAATTCAGCGTCGTTGTCATCGGAGGGTTTTCATTTATGTTTTAAATTAGTACTGAACATAATTCTGCTTACAAACGAAACCATCGAAATGTTTGAAGTATGATGGAATGAAAATGCACTATGTATACAAGTCTTGTTTGCCTTTCATCACATTTTCGCTACATAGATTTCTCTTCGATATTGATGACATATTTTTAATCGAATGTATGTGTGTGTGTGTGTGTGTGTGTATACCTCAAGCAAAAATATTATTCTATTGATGATCAAGTCTCTTGATATGAGAATAAATACAGCATAGAAAACGAACGAAAAGTAGATGTGAGTATTCACTTTTAATTGTATTGGCATAAGAGAAGAATAAGAAAGAAACGAAAGTGTCAATAAAAAAAGAAAACGAGAGAACGTTGCTTGAGGGCAGAACTATGAGTAGTTTTTCCCTCGTTTTTTTTTTGTTTCGTAAATTTCAAGTACTTTCAATTTTCTTTTCTCAAATAGGTATTGCCAACGGGTGCACTCATCATTATCATAAATATATCTCTTTAATTGGATATTCATATCTCTTTTTTTTTCTTTCTCGACAAGTGACTTTCAAATAAATATTTGTTCAAAAATTTATTTCATATTTTCTTTTTATTATTATTACTTTTTTTTGCCTCTTGAATAGCAAGTAAAAAAACCTGAGAGCATGCTTATCAATTCAAATTGATGTCATTCGCTTTTTTTCTCTCTCTCTCACGAGATACACATACGCATATGTATCGACAGTTTTCTTTTTTTTTGCTTGAAATATCATACGTACGATAAGACATGTCTTCAGAGGATAAGTACAGCACCGTTTCGTCAATTTGTCTGAATGAAATAAAAAAAAGAGACGAAGAAGAAAAAAAGAAAAAAAAGAAGAAGAAGAAGACGACGATAGAAACCAAGAACATTTACGTATATATATATATAGATATATTATTATGTATAACTTATGTATAATAATAGAGCACGAGAGCAAATGAACGGACGGTGAATGAAAACAGAAAACAAGCTCGTTAATATTGACGAGTCTTAAAGATACTGTGGAGTTACACTGCTATTCGATGATGATGATGATGAAAATGTACGAGGTGTTAACGAATTTGTCATTGTTGATAGTATAGACGGATAATAGTCCTGATGTTGTTGCTGCTGTTGTTGTTGTTGTTGGGGTAATTGTGTTTGATCAATTTGTTGATATTGCTGTTGAAATACATCACCAGTCCCGTATGAAAGTAGAAATTGATTGAATTCATCGAATGAAAAAGGAAATTTCGATGAATTTGAATTTTGGTTTAGATGAGACGAGGAGGAAGAAGATACATTGGCGTGATCACTGTTGAGACGAGTTCTATTTGAAGACAAACAGAAATGAAATCAAATAAAACATAAATATTTATAAATTTACCTATTCGTCGATTTCGATATCGATTGATTCGTTCGAGCATCGGAATGTCGTCGATCGTTTGAATCCGTTGAATTTGAATTTGTACTCGTTCGTGCTTCATGAATATCGTGAATGAAATGACATCGAGGACCATACGGACAATAACCAGCTATAAAATAATCAATCGATCGATCGATCGATCATTTAAGAAGATAAAACAAACTCTCAAAAGTCTTACTCGTATGAAATGTTCGACAGTATTCCGTTTTATATTTTGGATGACGCATTAAAACTCGAAGTTCTTTGATTCCATGTGAAAATTGACATTTATCGCCGTATTTACATTTACCAGTTTCGGTAAATGGTCGACATAATTCGGTTTTATAACGCGTGACACATACATGTGATTGAGTTAATGACGGTGTATTACTCGTCGTTGTTTTCATTTGAAAACGTCCTTGTTGTGGATAATGAAGATGATTTTGTATTGCTTGTTGTTGCGTTTGTTGTTGTGCTTGTTGTTGTTGTTGTTGACGTCTTAGATCAGTTAAAAGTGCGCGAGGAGATGATAGAGATGATGTCGATGAATTTGATGATGAATACGAAGAGTTCGATTCGACACTTGGCATTACTATAGACAATCTTAAATAAAAAATGAAAAAAAAAGAAAATTAAACGAATGAAGATTAATTGCATAAACTCGCGTTCTTTCGCCTCTGCTCTCGCATTTGCTTTTTTGTATCTATAGAAAAGCAAAAACAACAACAACAACAACAACAACGACGATAATAATCAATGTACAGACAAGCGTGTTGTAAGATGAGAAGATGAAAAACGTGTGTGTGTGTGTGTGTACGTATGTGTGCGTAGAATGTAGATATTATTATGCGAGCATAGCGTATAATAGTAGTTAAGAATGGCGAATACCAGAGAGAAAGAGAGAACAGAACAAACTGAGTAAACGTCATAACGAAGACAATATTGAAGGAATGGAACGAAAGAAAAAAAGAGAGGGGGGGTGGGAGTAGAATAGCGACTCATAGTAATACGCGTAGTACACACTAGCCAAACTTTACGGTAGATGAATGAATGGGTATGGACATTTTCTTCTTGTTCTTCTTCATCTAGAATGTTGGGTTTTTTTAGCAGAATACGAAAAAAAAGAAAAAGAGAAGCCGAGACGCATCGAGGGGTAAACGAAGATGAGACGCAAACCTCGAGTATCCATTTGTAATATATGGGTGTATATAAAACTCATTTCTTCTTTCCTTCCTGTCATTCTTTTTTCTACTTTTGCCTTTTTTTGTCTGCAGGTACCGGTCAATAACCTTTTTTCTCCCTTTCTTATTCTCTCGGCTTCTTTTTTTTCTTCTTCTTCTTCTATTCTTTCTTCTTCGTTTGTCTTTTTTTCCAGATTCGACATACTTATGACCGGAAGAGAAGTGTACCATGCCATTGCCATTATGTTTTAATGCATATGTATATATGTACACGGTCTAATACTTTTCTTTCTTTGTCTTACTTCTCATTGTAAAATTGGTATTGGACGCGTTCGTATGACACTAACAGGAGGTCGGCGGTTTTTTTTTCTTGGTTTTTTTTTCTCAAACAAAGTTCACCTTTTCATTATATTTTTTCTCTCTTTTTCTCTTTCTCGCTCTGCTTCTCCCTCCTCCCCTTTCAGTCTCTTTTTCATTCGTTCTCTAACGATGACTATGCATGTGTCACAAAAAAAAGAAATAAAGAAAGTTGAAGTACCTATGGTGTAATTACAATTTTTTTTTCAATTTTCTATTTCAAACTTCAGACAGATCAATACGTATGTGTGTGTGTATATAAGATTTATGCTTAGCGAATAATTGAACTCAGAATAGATATCTAGGATAAACAATTGAGTGAAGAAAAAGAAACGAAAAAAGGCCTTGACTTTATAAAAGAAGCATGAAAATAGAAGAAGAAAAAAAGGCGAACAAACGAACATGAATAATTGTTTGGCATCGACCATATGCGATATATGTACGTGTACGTGCGTGTGACTTGTTAAAGTTTAGATAAAAAATATCATAGAGCAAGGCACATGCGTGCTCATTCACAGGACTATCTATATGCACGAAAAAAAAATGAAGAAGAAGAAGAAGAATAAAGAATAAAGAAAAGTGCAACTACCAGCTTGTATGCGTGCACATATAGAAGTCAAAAGATATGATCTTTGTGAAGTATAACTTGCTTAGATGGTTTATGCAATATCGGTAGAATATTTATCTCTTTGATCTCAGCATGAAAAATCATTGTGAAATGTTATTTTGACAGTTCGAATATACGAATATAGAGATGTACTCGACATTCAATTAGCTCGGTGCTGCCAATACACTTGACGTACTACTACTCATTAGAATTGCACTCTCAAGCGACACAACGAAACAAAAAAAGAAAAAGAAGAAGAAAAAATATATATTTAGTTCGGACTCATACTGTCTCTCATCTTATCACTGCTCAGTAGCGTAGACACGTATTCACACAATTGAAACTCGATAATTGCGTACTCAACGATAATCAAAAAGAAATGAGAGAGCATTTTTCCTTCCTCTTCTATGTATGTTTCTTCTTTAAACAATTTAAATCTGGTGCATATGATCATGTTGATAATTATTAAACGTGGCAACAGACGTGTTTGATGTTTTCATTGATGAAGATAGTGACAACTTGCTGAACGATTAAAGTCAGTGATTTATTTGGAAATAAATATATTTCAACAAAAAAAAAGAGAAGAGAGAAAGTACACACAATACAAGATGACTAATGACTTTTTTTTGTGGTATCTTTGTCAAGTTCACTCTTTACGACTTTCACTTATCATTTTATTCTCTTTTTTGCTATTTTAAGATCAATAGTTAATATTCTAATTTGTTATTCAAACGAATTATTTGATAAGCAAAGAGAAAATCTTTATATTTGTAAGATATGTGTACAAAAGGAATTCTCTGAGTGAGAACAAATAAATGTCGACGAGGGAAAGAAAAACTTCATTAAAAATACGTACCTATTTCTCTCCTCTGCTCAGTTTTTTTAATACTTAAAAAACATCGAATAATTTGCATTATTACTTACTGTTGATAAGAAAAAAATGAAGCATTAAAAATGTTAGCGAGAGTATTACTAATGCGATAAAATAAAATGACCTGATCGGAATTTCGATGTGAAAAAGAAAAATAAACTGAAACATCGTTTGATTTTAAGTGCAGCCATCTGAAAATTTTTTTTTTCTCATAAAATAGAAACAAAAGTTCTGCTTTATTTCTTTTTTATTTCACGCTGATTGCAATATTTACTATGTTATAAATAAAATAAAATATAAAAAAGAAAGTAATAAACGAATATGACAACTTCAAAATCTAATTGGACTCGTTTGTTTTTATATATTTACGAATAATAAATATTATCAATCGAGGATCTGCAGAATTCTTACTAAGCAGAATTCAGAATTTTGTGTCATTATTTCTATTTGCAATATATGTCAAGTTTGATAGCAACTACCACATAAGGTGCTTACATACGCATCAAATGCTGCTTCAGAATTCTGATCAGAATCCTATTCGCTTTCATCAAACCTTGTATAACCTTCTTCAAATGAAATCAAATGCAGAATTGTGTATCTACCAGCAGAACTTTGTAGAGAATTATGTATCAGCAATGCAAATAGTACCAGAATTCTAGATTCTTTCAACTCACATCATCATCATAAACACGTAAGTACAAAATTCTGAATTCTGCAACTGCTGGCCCTGAGTATTTCATCTTAAGTTTAACATGAAGAAACATGACTTGTTTTGAAAAGGGAAAGAAAGAATTGCACGATATGAAAATGAATTGTGTTTATTGACGAAATGCAATGATTCTAATTAAATAGAACGTATTCACATGTAGAACATACGATTAGCGGGAAAAGTAGAAGGATTTACCTTTCCGAAATATTTTCTTAATCTCTTTAACTTTCTCCTTGGAGATTACCTGTCCACTCAGAATTGGATCACATTTTGACAAAGTATTTGTCTCTTTAATAGTAATTCAATTGGTCGTCATATTTGAGAAACTTTATTCGTTTTGATTTCCCTATGCTATGTAAAACTAAACGAAAGCTCTCCAGGCACTATGTTCGCAATGTGCCTTCGATTATTTACCATAGAACACATTGTTCGAAATAAATCAGTGAGCGACATCGTTCGTTTATAGATATCATTTTTATAAACTATCCATTATTGGTTTTATGTTGATCATTCGATGACAAGAACACTAATATATATACATATTCGTCATATTCGTATATCTCATCAAATTTAGTAGGAAACAGTTTTTTAACAAATCAAACGTTATTAATCTATTTTATTTAGTTTTCGATCATTTTATTATTAAACATAATATAACAGAGAGCAATTTTTAGTAGCTGTACGAGATTTATTAACAACCGAAGCAGAAAAACAATATGAAAAATTTCTGAATATCGTAGAAAATTATCAAGATGTCAATGTGAGTCAGATAAAATCGATCGAAGAATTTGATCAAATTCATAGTGATTTGTTGAATATACTGTTGTCGAATAATAGAAATCCACTCATTGACTTTACTCAATATGAACAGTTTGATTTAATAATGAAGAGTTTACGACGAATTATCGAAAAGTTGGTCATAGATAGTTTTATTTCATCGGAAAAAATCGATCAATTGCAGTTTCAAGTGAAAAATTTATCTGAAGAAACAAAAAGTCTGCAAGCACTAGTCTATGAAGAAGAATTCAAAAAACTAGTATTTTGTATTTCTACTCCAATTAAAGATCGACTATGCAACGAATTTCGTCGAAACAATATCCGAATTGATCCTTTAGATGACGATTTATTGTATGCTATTTATAATAAATCTTCTCTCACGGGAATTTCAACAACAGATATGAAAACAACAATGTCAATTTTTAAACAAGTTGCTGGTCAAGTTGGACTACATGAGAAAGAACTTATCAAAATTATACTCTTACAATTGGAAAGAAATGTCGAAGAGCACGAAATATTAAAACAACCCAGGGCGAACATGCCTCACAAGATCTTATCGGATCCTAACAAAATCCGACGAAATCCTTGGTACAGGAATCCAATCGGAAGTTGTGGGACATCGGAAAATGTTGGAATACTCCAGATCCGATAGGAACTACAACTAATCCAATATTTTCCCGACACCTATAACTTCCGATTGGATTCCTGTACCAAGGATTCTGACAAAAACAATCGAATTCCCATCGGATACAATAAAATCCGATAATTTTCCATGGTGAATCCGACGGGATCCGACAGTCGGATTTTTCGTCCTGGTGT
>ERZ778027.1640-NODE-1640-length-35266-cov-12.377723_pt1 | contig 35266 bp, 46 predicted proteins | sample MGYA00375757_ERZ778027 | MGnify/ENA primary metagenome ERZ778027 (study PRJEB29350, sample SAMN05389817) | bioreactor metagenome | isolation source: Ammonium sulfate bioreactor | place: South Africa: University of Cape Town | collected 2014-02-18 ...
GAAAATAATTTTACTGTGCATGTTTTATTTATAACTAAACTGTTTTGATGAGATCGACTACACGTTTGAATATAACAGTTCAACTGTTGAATGGACACAAGTATTCAGTGTTTGTTCAGCAAGATTTCGAACTTGAGGATTTTATAAGAGTATAATAGAGGTTAGTAGAATAACAAAGATTGGTCAGAACGAAAGCAAATACTTGTGGTTGATAACACCTTACAACAACATAACTAACTAAGTAGTAAACGATTTAGTAATCGAAAAATGGATATTATTCTTATTCTTTTCATTATTATTGTTGGAATTCTTCTAAAGAAATTGTTGACTCCATCGATTAATCCTTATCGTTTTCCTAAAATTCACAATTGGTCTCGACAAGGAAAATATTTCAATTTCGATGGTTATCCTGTATTCTACTATGACTCAAGTGTTCGTGATACTTCAGCAAATTCAAAACCAGTTCTACTTCTTCTCCACGGATATCCAACTTCATCTCTAGATTGGATCGATATGCGAGATGAACTAGAAACAAAATTTCATCTCATTGCTCCTGATTATATCGGCTATGGTTTGTCAGCTAAACCAATTTCATTTTCTTACACAATATCAACACAAGTCAACATGATCGAACAATTGTTGAATTCGTTGAATATAAATCAATTTCATATACTTGCTCATGATGTTGGCGATACGATAGCTCAAGAATTTTTAGCTCGACAAATTGACGATCGAAAGTATATTATTCTGTCAACTGTCTTTTTAAATGGTGGATTATTTCCTGAAGCTCATCGAGCATTTATCATGATGAAACTATTAAAAACGCCAATAATCGGTGTTATTCTTCAAGCAATTATTCCTCGACATGCAATTGGCTCAGGAATAAATCGAGTATTTGGCTCGTCAACACAACGAACTCAACAAGAACTAGACGAAATGACTAGTTTATTGTTTTTCAATGCTCCTTACAATCTAATACAACAATTGCAATGCTATCTTAACGAACGTGCTGCAAATCGTGATCGATGGGTCAATGCAATCAATCAAGTACAAGCATTAGAAAAAAATCCTATTCGTGTTCGATTGATCGATGGACCTTGTGATCCTATTAGTGGCAAACATATGCTCGATCGATATCGAGAAGTAATTCATAATCCTGATACTTGTCTTCTACAATCGCATATTGGTCATTATCCAAATTTGGAAGATCCTCAAAATACATTAAAATATTTTCTTGATTTCCATTCAAATTTATCATGAATGTTTGGTTTTTTTTATTTTTTTAATCTTAGTAAAGTGACACAAAAAAAAACGAATATACATAAATTAGTCGCTAAATCGACTACGTTTGACTGTTGATGTTCCATCAGATTTATTTGTTTGACCCGTTCGTTTTTGGCTTACGGAACTCGGAACAGCTACTGAATGGCTTTTGAGACCAGTATCTGTCGCTGCAACCTTTTCATTCGAAAACAAAAACAATAGAAAAAAATATTCGATTACTAGGAATTGAAATTCATACAAAACTTGATTTAAATTGAGATTGATATGCAGATTTCATTGCTGCCATTCGATTTGATCCAGATGCACCACTTGATGACGATGAACCTCCACGCCAATCGGCCATTGGACCAACAGATGTTGTCTTCAGAAATTCTGCTTTTCGTGCTACTGGTGGTCCATCATCATCGAATGGGTTCGATGAGTCAACTGTTGTTGTTTTCGGTATCGATGATGACGGTCCACCACCCGATCCAAATCCGGGTCGTTCTCGTTGTACTTGAGTTCCAAGTGAAAAATGCTTTCCACCTCCATGCCGAGCTCGACTAGCTGCAAAATGACTATTCTAAAACCACATACATTCATTTTACTGATTTCAGTCTCAACCGTCTTTCGTCAACTGACCTGCATTGCCAAATTCAGTAATTCATTAGGTACGACTTGATTTGCGTGTTCTAAATTTCTCACAAGATTCGGTGCAAATTCTTTATCAGCTGGTGTTATTAACGTATAAGCTGTGCCTTTTTCTCCGGCACGACCTGTACGGCCGATTCGATGTGTATGCGTATCGATATCTCGTGCAACATCATAATTAACAACAGTTTTTATCGATGGAATGTCCAAACCACGTGCTAAATAAATTCATTTCTTTATTCGACAAATAAAACACAAAAATAAAACGACAAACCTGCAACATCAGTAGCAATTAAAATCGGCATATCACGTTTTTTAAATTCATTGATAACTTGTGAACGATCGTATTGTGCCATGTCACCGTGAATTAAACCGACTGAAATTAAAATTCAAGTTGATTTTCTTCTCGAAAATTCAATCGATTATTTACCAGTAAAACCATTTTCTTTTAGATTCTTTGCTAATTCTGCACAATTATCTTTTCGTGTAACAAAAATCAACACTTTTCCTGCTGAAAGAAAACAGCAGATTGTCGAATTAATTAAAAATTCTGTTCGAACAAATACTAACACACAGTAAATTCAACTAGTTTAGATAGAAGCCATGTCCATTTATTCGGACCATTTGGAAACATATGAACAATTTGTTGAATATCTTGATTAGCCTTGATGAGAAAATAAAAATAAATTTTGAAAATATTCGCATAAAAATATGCTCTCGTACTTCGCCAACTTCACCTTGAACAATTCGAACAGGATCAGTGAGAATATCTCTTGCTGAAAGAAGCAAAACTATTTTCAAATAATAATATTTTCACTTTCATCTAACCTAATTTCTCGACTTTTTTCTTAAATGTTGCACTGAATAATAAACATTGTCGATCTGGACGTACGTGATCTGCGATCGAACGGACTTGTAGTTCCTTAAAAAATTCCCATTTTCAATATTCGTTTCTTTCAACAAGACGAATTCACTTACAAAACCCATGTCGAACATTCGATCAGCTTCATCAAAAATTAAAAACGTCACACGTTCTAAATTCGTTCCTTTCTTCTTGACTAAATCAATCAATCGACCCTAATTCATTAAAATCACAAAATTTACTCCACAACAATCCAAAACTTTCTTTCTTACAGGTGTACAAACAAGTATTTCGCATCCTTCTTGACAAGCTATGATTTGTTCGTGCATATTTCCTCCACCAAATGCACATACAGAATTGATATTATACGGTTTACCGTATTTTTTACATTCGAGATGAATCTGTTGAGCTAATTCACGTGTCGGAGCACAAATAAGAACGATTGGACCATCACCGGGTTTTAGTTGATCCTGTTAATCAAAAATTGAAAATTTCAATTACTAAACAAAAGATTTTTACTTGTGCCATGATGTGAACAATAGCTGGCCAAACAAATGCACCTGTTTTACCACTACCAGTCTTCGCAATTCCGATGATATCTCGGCCACTCAATGCAGTTGGAATTGCCTATTCGAAAAGTGTCATAATAAGAAAGAAGCGTTCGCTAGTTTTGATCATACTTGAGCTTGGATTGGTGTTGGAGTTGTGAACTCAGATTTTCGAAGTGTTTTCATAAGACGTTCGTCAAATCCGAAATGACCGAAACTACTAACCGGTCGAGGAATGTTTACTCCACGTACCTAAATCATCAAATCAAATGATTAATTGAATAGAATACAGAAATATTTCTTACGTTAATGCCAAGTTTATTTCGTAAATCATTGACTTGTTCGTTTGTTAAATTTCGAATGTGTTCATGTTCGCTGTAGAAATTCTTCTCAAAAGGTTCATACGAAATCTCCGAATGATAGATTGGCGGTAGTGGATCAATATGCTATATGAAAAACAAACAAACAAAATGTTTACGAAGATGTTTTTTTTCATCTTGATTTACTTTTGAAATTGCAGGAGCAATTAAATTTCCTACGAGAATTAAAGTAACGAAGAGAAAATATTCAATTTGAAAGAATTACCATCTTCATCATATTGTAATTCTCTATCTTCGTCATCATCATTATCTTCAATTGGTAGACCAGCAGTTGGATTTTCTTCTAACCAACGAAAATACGATTCTTGATCATCCTCTTTATCAATATCATCACGTGTTCCTCTACAAAACCAAACGGTTTAAATAAAAAAAATCAAATTCATCTACTTTTCTTGTTTCGTATCTTTCTTTTTTCCGATGGATTCTAAATCCTTTTTTGCTTGATCATTATTCGCTTTCATGAATTGTTCGAGTGGATCATCTTCATCATCCTCATCATCGTCTTCAGCTGCTTTTTCTTCAGCTTTATAACTCGGACTGCCCGGTGCTGGTTGATAATCTAAATCGTCATCGAATTTTCTCGTTTTCGGTTTAGCTGCAGGTGCATCATCGTAATCTTCCGAATCGAAATAACTATAGATTCAAAAATCTTTAGAAAATAAAAATCCAAGCGAATTATAAACATACTCTTGTTCACTACGATGTGCTTGAGCAATTACATTCGTTTTTCTGACATTGGCTTGCACACCACTTGGTAAACTAGATCAAGTCACATTACGAAAGATTTCGAAATTATGACAAAAATGAAATCTTACGGAAACAGTTTTTGTACTTTAGGATCAACAGGTCTATTATTGTTATTATATGACATTATCTAATCAATCACTACCAGTAATACAAAAAAAATTAATTCTTCTTCGATTCGATTTGAAAAAAAGACAAAATCACCGATTTGTCAGGCAAATACTCAAATGAAACTAACTTTGTTTTGCGTCTCATGATGTCGCTGTTCGTCGAACAATCCGAGCTGTTTCTCTTTCCAATTGAAATTCATTTATAGAGTGTAACCTTTTTGATATTTCTAAGTATGTCAGACATTGTTTATACTATAAGTCAATGTAATTATAAATAGATGTTAATTGACAGAATACTTTTTTTCTATTTCACGTCGAAAAAGCATAGATCAATAACAAAGAAAAGTATAACTTCGATTATTCGAATGACAATGAACAGGAACATTCGATGCGAAGGCTTTGTTTAGTCATTGAATTTTAGTGTTAGTTTATTCTTATTTTCATTGACATATGATTTCTACAAAGAAAAAAAAAGAACGAAAATGGCAAACAACAGTACCACTCACTAATAATTATCATTGTTCAAATGTCTATCAAATTTTGACGTTTTATATATCTCTTAATCGATTATATACAAACATGAAGCCTGTCATACTGTAATTTCTACATTCGAGATCAAAGATACATAAGACAACGAATCGAATGTGTGGGCAGATGCTCTTGTATGTATATATACATGTATGTCCGGTTTCGGATGCAAAAGGTTGTTAATATTATTACATTTCTCTCGTGTTTTTTTTTGTTTCAAACAAGTTCCGTGTTTCTCTTTCTGAAAAGCAAGACAAACGTGCCGCTTCCTTTCTGCTAATGTGATTCTATCATGAATGCTCATCTCAATTTCAAGATTGAAAAAAAAGAAGAAGAAGAAGAAGAAGAAGAAAAACGCATAATCATTGTCGGTGATCTGGTATGATTGAATAAAATAAGCCGAAGTATAAACACGATCGATTTTTTTGTTAGTGAAGACGACAGAACGAGTGATAATCGTCGATCAGCAATGAAGCTCACAGATCAAACGCAATTATTAAACAAACAAACATCCTGCCGAGTCTTCTTCTTCTTCTTCTTATCAATTGAATCAGTAGCAGCATTCCCATTGGGAAAATGTTTTCTGTGAGAAATAATTAACTGTTTTTACGAAAAGAAAACTTAGAGTTTGGGGAGACGTGATATTGCATTTGCGCGTCACCTTAAAAATCGAACAATACAATGTCAAACATGATAGCGCGCAAGCATACAAACACTCAACCGTGACATCAAGTAAAAAAACAAAGACGTGTGCTTATAGAAGAATAAGAAACGAGACCTCAACAACAAGGGGCCCGAGCCATTTTCCTAGTAAGCTAAAAAATCTGAATGGCGTAGAAAAACATTCGTTATTATCATCAATCGACCAATCAAATGTGTTTGTTATTGTCGAGGAAGAGAGAAAAAGACGAGAGAGCAATTTTTTTTCCTATCATTGGATAGAAAAAAAAAGAGAGAAATCGAGAGAGAGAGAGAGAAAGAGATAGAGAATAGACAAGAAAATGTTACGAGTTAACGAGTGAAACAACTTCAATCAGTCAATCGTACAAACACACATCATATTGACGATTAGCAGAGCTACACAACACATACGTTTCAACATACATCGACATCGACGAAAAAGAAAAACCAGAAGCTGATATTTGATTAACAAACCAGTCTAATTATTAACAATACAGGTGATTGAAAACTATGTTTAACTCATCAAACGATTGTTTTTTACCATCGCCCTCATCTCCTTCCGGTTTAATATTCAATCGACAAAATCATCATTCACGTTATCATCCGTACAATCGTCTATCGACAACATATTATCCAAATAATGAACTCGAACCTTATTCCTATGAAAATCCCAATCCCAATCATAATTCAACTATATCAAATTATGATCATTCATTAATCTCCTACGATTATAATCTACCATGGACAACACCATCGTCTTCATCTCTTGATAATCAAATCGGATTTGATGGACAAACAACAATGACAAATAACGTTAGCGGAACAGGTAGATTCGAGTTTCTCGACAGAGCTCTCTTTTTTTCTTTATTATCGAGCACAGGAAACTTTTTTATACATTCCAAGGTGCTCCTCGTGGCTTCAAACGACGTGTCTCAGCTAATAAAAAGGAACGCCGTCGTACACAGTCTATAAATACAGCTTTCTCCGATCTTCGAACTGCAATACCCAATGTTCAACCAGATACAAAACTATCGAAAATCAAAACACTGAAATTAGCTACGAAATACATCGAATTTCTCATGGATATTCTCTCGAAAGACGATCCAACAGCGATGCCAAGTGCATTCAAAGCTGAAATTATTAAAACACGTAAAGATCATCGAGATTTAATGAAAGTACGTTGTTGTTGTTTTCTTCTCTCCAATGAAAAAACATAAAAATCGATCTTTATTTCCTCCTAGTTCGATCCTTCACTATCGTCACGAAAAATCAAAGGTCGTACGGGTTGGCCTCAAGCTGTTTGGCAATCAGAACTAAATCGTAATGAAAATTTCCATCAACATTCATCATCAACAACAACAACAACAAATGAAAACGTACATTTACCTCCACCACTTGTAACATCGGGTAGTCTATCGAATTCGCCGACACTTTCTCAAAGTAGTTCATCATCAAGCAGCAAAACAAATACAAAACAACGTGCATATGACAAATCTTATTTAAGAAATAACAACGAAAAAAATCCAATGGCTAGATATGACAAATAAATACCAGCACGTTATTCATTGTTGTTTTTTTTCTTTTTTCTTTTGCATACCGGTGTTGTACATAGATTTGATGTGTGTGTGTTGTTCTTATTGTAAGAAATATAGATATATACATATATTAAAGTAAATGACTTCATTTAAACTCATTTTGATGCACTCAAAACATATCTAAACGTTTTATCTATCTGAAATTAATCGAGCGAGGACGATTTCGAAACTCATCAATATAAATTGCTTGAGGTGAAAACGAAGAAGATGTCAACAATGACTAGTTTATTCTAAGCCCTTGAACTTAATCACATGATGTAATCATTTAATAGATTTTCTTCGTCTGTTTACAAATATTCATTTCTTCTTCTTCTTTTGTGTACATATGTATCAACGAGAATATTATCTGTTTTACTTCTCTTCAACATCGCGTGAGATAGAAACTAATCAAAATCGATTTATGCGCGTGCGAGCAGAAACACACATATTGACAGTGTTCATATGGGACATGCTGCCAAATAGTGTCGTTCATTGAAATAGCTGAATAAATGTTAAACAAATAATCTAAGAGGTGGACCAAAAAATATAAAAACCAGCAAATACGTCACGAACAATTCAATTATTCATATCAAATTAAAAAGGAAAAATTTCTTCATATTAATCTAGTTAATCAATTATTCGTCTTCTTTATATCAACAATTGAAAAGGAAACAACGAAAGAGAAAGAAAGATCTGTTCATTATCAATCATTTTCATCGTGAAAGTAGAGAATAGAAAAAAAGAAAAAGATATAGCCAATTATCATTTGATGTATGAATAAGATTTGATATGAATCAACTCTTCTCTTTTAAAAGGTATACACTTTCTATTCTTCTTCTTCTTCTTCTTTGTTTTGTTTTGTTCATTGACTCAACAATGAAGATATCCTATGGACACGTATCAAACAATATATACATATACACGCGTGCGTTCTGACAAGATAATCATTCATCAATAACTACTAATGGGATGAATGTATCGATGACATCTAATCAAAATGATATATTTGCATGGAGAAGTTGTCTACTCGTCTTTTTTTTATTATTTAGAAAATTGAGCAAAGATTTTCATCACAAGATTTTTGTTCAACAAATAAAGAAAATGTTTCAACTAACAAATAAGCTATAATCGAACCGATCAAAGCTCCTAATTGAACGTTAACACCATACCAAAACATACCGTTCGATGAATAATTTCGAACGTAATTCGCAATAACTAACCGAGGATATCCTAAGAAAACATAGGTACTTAACCAAATAATTAAAACAAAAACATTGCCATGGTTTGTATGTACAAATGGCGGACATGGACTTCGAAATGCAATGAATAAATCACAAGAAAATGTTATCGTACCAACAATGATAAAACCAATTAAAAATCGTTTCGAAATCATTGGTTTTATCATTCCCAAGAGCCATATTAATGTGAACATCCACGGTGAAAGAATTGTCCCTAAGTAAAATATTTGTTGACCATATGGCATGAGAACATATGTAGAAATCGAAAGAAGTAAACCGAATAGAATTGAACTCGTATAAGTACACGCAAATGAAAGTAAAATGTAAGACAATTTGGTTAAATGTATTGTTGATGAATTCTCTTCTGAAATAAATGCAATTGCAACTTCAGATTGTTGCTCATTCTTAGATTTGAACGTTGCTTTTGAGGTTATCTGTCGACTATTACTACCGATTGATGTCCATTGTAGAATTAGAAATGATATAAATGATATTGTTAAGAGGAAAAATAAACAAAGAAAATAAATTGAAACAGAAAATCGTGCAACTTCATAAACAGCTTCAGTTCGATTACTTGAATTTTCAATTTTTTCACACCGAACTTGCCCATTACCTTGAACGATTGCTAATAGACTTGGAATAATCGATGTTAAACTTTCGCCAAGAAACAGTGCACTTGTATATTCTTTTCGATACTTCTGTATATAATCAGCAAATGATACTGACGATGTACAATCCAGTAATGAAAGAAAAAAAGCTAATACAAGCAAGGCTAAACTATATTGTTGATTGAATATCATTGTTGTTTTTTTCCAGAAGAAAATCAAAAGAAAACAAGCTAACATGCCGATTAATATCACAACGTAATTAATCGGAATTGGATTGACTGTTTGTTTTTTCGCTAAACATTTTACTAGAACAAGTAATAACGGTGCAATATTGCCACAGTTTGTAATCAATGCTAAATAAGCACCTAATTTCCAACGTTCAGGTTGCGTTAGAACGATCTGAGGTAGTTCAGCGAATATGCCATTGATGTCTGTCCATGATGAAAGGAAAACAAGTGTAAGAAGAAGATAGGTTAGATATTCATTCCATGTCCAACGATTTTCGCTCATTCTAAAATATGCGACGTATTCGTGTAGATGAAGTAGAAATAAATTTGATCTTCGTTTTTTTTTCAATTTAGATTATCGGTATTTATTTTGTTTTTTTTTTCGTGAAATATCCTCGATTTTAATCGGAAAACGTATGAAAGAATGCATTTCAAAATACATTGTGAAGAATAAGAAGAAAAAAAAACATGACGCCTAGATAAATAGTTGCTTTTTCTTTCTTCTTCGTGTTTTTTTTAGCTATACAAATAAAGACATGTCAAAAATGCAAAATACTAAATCGCACACACTTTTTTATCACATAAATTTTGTGATGATCAGTAGATAATGGAGAAGCAGAGACGCAAAAAAAAACAGAACAAAAAAATAGACATGGACGGTTACAAAAAAAGAAACAGAACTTTTGTTTGTCAGTGAATATTCGAAGTCTGATCAAAACATACACACTGTATATATTTATATTTATATATATCGATTGAGAAAGAGATAAATAAAAGGAGAAATGAATTGCCTTGTGAATTATTGCATTTTGATTGATGATTATTTGAAAATGACTGATAAAAAACTGGCCTCATGTCCAAAACCAAGCGGGCGCGAGAATTTCTTTCGCAGGTAATCGCGGTCCGAGATATTCTTTCGAGAGAAATTTATGTGGAATTAAAACTAAATAGCCACGAATCGATTGAAGTAATCGACGAGCTTCATCAGGATTGCTTTCGCAGAGTTTCGGTGACGATTGAATTTCACGTAATTGTGCAAATGTAAACGCCGAATCTGTTGGAATACAATTGAAAATCTAAGAGAAAAAATGAACAAATTCGAATAAGAAAAACGAAACAAAATCGACGAATAAACCTTTTCGAACATTGTCGTATTTCGAGCAGCTGTTGACATCCAAGTATCCTTGTAAAACGAGTCCGATATTGGATCTTGATAATTGATTTGTGTTCCATCGAAATCTCCCAAATGTTCTCGAAACAATCGTTTTCTCAGATTGCTCGCAAATCGACCGACTTGCACCTGTTGTCCGTTCATTGTTCCACGAACGAATTCGGTGTCTTCGAAGAGAACTGAGATTTCCGAATCACGATCTCCCAGTAAACTTCGATCGTTGATATTCGCCGAACCGATGAGCACACGTGTATCGTCGGCAATAGCTAATTTACTATGTACATAGACGATCTCGGAAACCAACCGTCCGTTCATTTCTGACCATGTTCGTAAACCGAAAAAGCAAATATATCGATGTGGATCGCCGACTTCTTTAGCGAGACGAGCTAGTAACGATTGTTGACCTTGAGAAATCGATCGATAATTCCAATGAGTAATCGCTTGTAAAGCCGTGGCCTTTGACGTGCCGTATTGACCTTCAAAACCAGGGATTAATGGCATGACAATATAAACACGAAAGGTTGACTTTTCTCTAGAAAACGAAGAAGAAAACGTACAGATAAGAAATTCGATTTCGTGTTTTGCTTACTGATGAGCACGAAGTATTCGTTTATATAACGCTTCGGCAATGCCATTTCTCACAGTTGAATCTTCGATTAATGAGACGAAAAATTGATTTTCCATGTAGATATAATATTTCGCAGTAGTAATCAAATCGATTAATGCTCGATGAATTGATTCTTCAGTATCATTTCTTCCAGTTGACCACCGACCAACACTTCTCAGACTCTAGAAGAAGAACAAAGAAGCTCAATGTCAAAAAGAAAACATCAATGGTACTTGTGCCGAACAATTAAACGCATTCGAAAGTAATTTCGGACATGGCGTGTAAATACCATACGCTTTCGGCAAGAGAAACGGATATCGTTCATTATCTTTCACTTTCTGTCGTTTAACAAAATTCCATCGTTCAATAAAATGTCTCGCTAAATCTCTCGCACAAGCGCCGTAGACCAATGCGCCGATATCATGCCACGGCATTCTCGGCGTTGTATTTCGATCGATTTGATCTTGAAAAGGTTGTTCAAGATTTCGAAAGTCTCGTAGCAAGAAATTCGCATAGTCCTTTCCGAACCACATTTTCGACGAGCCCTGAAGGCCAAGTTGATTGACTTGTGACTTTCGTGTTGGACTAATGAATGTGCTCATATCATCGTGCAATGAATCTCGATATTGACCGTCATCGGACTCATCGGAATCATTGAAATCAACGCGATGGCGCCAATTCGATGTCAGATTTAATGTTACTCGACGGAGTCGATCTCGGAAACGTAGTCGATCCAATGATGGACCCGTGCCGAGATGACGATTGGAGAGATCGGCTGATGTGTTCGTTGAGATTGGCCGAAGACCTAATGTTGAAACATCTTCAGTTGATTTCGTGAAACGATAGATTTTCGATTGAATGCCGAGTTTTAAGCGTTCCCAACGAGAGCCACTGTCTACAAAACGAAAGCCCAACAAAATGAACTCCTCGAAACAACGAATTCGTCATGCACAAAAAACAAGAAATCAAATACAAACACAAACAAAAATTGTGCCAAATACAATCTACTTACAAGTTTCATTCGAAGAATATGGCTGTTCTGTAAAAGTCAATGTTGTTTTTTTAACTTTACTCATCTCACAAAGTCGAACAGAGGACCCGCCGAGAACTTACCTTTATTCAATGCTTCGATTGTTTCTCGATGGAACGGCGTATCGAATGAATACGATCGTTTCAATGGCCAAATGACGTTTTGTTTTCGTTTTTGTTCATCAGTCAGATTATTCGCTGTTCCACTTTGATAGTAACTCGCACGTCGACGTGCTGATAGAAACGAGAGTTTTTTCGGTCGATTGGCTGCGTCATTTGTAGCCGAATCAGATGTATATCCGCTGGAAGACAAACGAGATTCAGATGCATTGTGATTTCCATCAGGTACAGAAAGTGTCATTCGATAGGGTGCGGTGTTCGTTGTATTTTTTTCTAAAGCTCGACTGTAAACACTATCTGATGTCGTTGGTTCGTTGACAATTTCCGATTGTCGAGGAGATTGATTTCGATGACGTACATTTCGTTCACGATTTGCTATTGGATTACTACAGATATGAGAATCAGTCGAGGACGATGAACGATGCGTACGTTTGTATATGTTCGAGAAAAGCGTATGATTAAAATTGTAGATTCGTCGTTTTTTCTGTTGTTCAACTAATTGTTTTTGTTGAGAATCATTTAGATGTAGAGATTGTTGATCGATATCTGATGATGAATAACGTCGTGTCGATATTGTCGTTCGATCGATGGTATCGAATGTTTGATCACTGAGTACTTTCGAAAGTGAACGATGTTGTACTAGATTTGCATTCGAATTGTCAACGAGAATATGTGGAATGGATTCGGATTGTTGAGGCTGTTTTAAATGATCTTTTAGTTGATATTCACTACGAAATTGAGCGATTTTCGATGGAAAAAACATGTCCGTTGTTGTGATGGGCCGAGGCGATGCATTCGATTGATCGCTTGTTTCGATTTCATGATTTGAACTCAAAAATCGATTGTACGTCGAACCGTCGAGATCAAGTGCTTCGATTGAAATAGGTGATTGAATTGTTTGTATCTGAAATTATAATATTGGTTTAATTACTTTGTACTAAACAAATATCTTACAAATGGCACACTGTGTGTTCGAGGTACAGAAAAATTTGTATGATGTTTCACCGGTAATGCACTTCCGAAATCCGTCAATCTAAATCAATTGATTGTTTCACTTTGACAATAAACAAACAAACGCAATTCTTACAAATGCTGATAGTTATCCCATCGGCCGTAGCACAGATCTAGTCCGCCGAATAGCGCGATACTCTGATCGATAATAACTAATTTTTCATGATGTCCCCAGAATAAGACAGCATTTTGTCCTGTATGATCGGGATAACGGAGAACTTTAACATTTTCTGGATGTGCTTCGATTAATTTTCTTTTCGAATACGAACTATTAATTCCAATAGCTAGTTCGACTTCTTTGTACAACAGAACGAATATTCTCACGCCTTCACTGGCTTTTTTCTCTAACATTTTATCGAAACGCCATTCATCGGACAGTGCTGGTCGTTTCAGATAAATTTCCGGACTTAGAAACCAATCGGTTATATAGATTTCTTCTGTTGCTGATTTGATTGCATAGGCAACAGCTTCCATATAATCCGATCCGTCGACCAGCCATTGACATTTTGTATTCGTTCGAATCGGTGCATACGAATTGAATCGATGTTCGATATGAAAATCTCGGCCGGTTGTTTTCAACATTCGATTGATATCATCGAAATATTCGATAGCTTTTCGTTCCGTTGGACAATTTAAATACAATCGACGAGAATAATTGCAAATATGGATCTTCTTAACTGAACCCGTGTGCAATCGGCCAGTTCGTACGTGAAAAAATCGATCTACAAGCATTACCGCTCGTACATGTCCAGTTTTAGGATTTAAATATGCGATCCATGAATCTTTAGTGACGAACCAACGTTTGAGCCATTTTATTCTCGCACCTAGATTAGCACAGCAACCTTGTCGATAGCCTCCGGAATGTTTTTTTACGATTCCTTCACGATATTTTCGACCTAATTCACTCATAAATGAAAGTGGTGATGAATCGACGAATTTTATCTGTATGAAAAAGAACAATCGGAATTCAACATTTACACGAAAAACAAGCAAATACTTACACATTCAATATGTAACGAAAGAACGGGATGATTAACAATTGAATTTAATTTTTCAGCAACAAGTTTCTAAATAAAAGAAAAAAACATTTGAAAACTAAATTCGATCATAGTCGAGTTCTACCTCACGATCGTTGATGTCATTGTCATCAACGAGCACATCAGGTTTTAATGTTAAACCTTGTATAGCTTGAGAATGTGACATCTGACGACGAATTTCACGATGTCTAAAATGGCAATTTGCCTATTCATAAAGTACAAATACGCATTTATTCTGCTTACGATGTTGTTGGAATAGGTAAAGCAGCTGTTTTTTGAAAAACATTCATTCGTTCGAAAAAGATAACTAAATCTTTATATTTCTTTGTTATTGTCCAATTAAATTCGCCATGTTTCAATGTAATTGTATACCTAAACATCGAAAGAAATCGATTCTTATTTTCGTTGAAATTTCAAAATAATATCGAGTTAAGAAAAGAGAGAAGCATTGAATTTGAATTTAGTATGTGTGTTCGTTCATTCGTTTGATTTATCTACTCGGACTACCTGTTATTTAAACGCTCGAGCCATGTCTGTTCATGAGAACTTAAACAAGAAAACTCTCGAACTACAATGAGACGTGTTTGACTTACAAAAATGGATTCAAACGAAAGTGATGTTCACGACTAACAGCAACATTCGTGACAGCTACATCTGAATTTGGAATAAATGTCCAATGACGTTCACGTTGTTCGAAATAATGTTTATACGGAATTGATGTGAGCTGATTTCGAGATGGATTATCTTGACAACAAAGTCAATAGAAAATAAAATATATATATTCAGCTAATGTATTTATTTTACCATAACAATGATTTATTGTTAAGTAGTGATTATTATTTCCGTTCGATAGAGAATATATCGGATCGTTTATTGGATTCGATATGCATTTCTCGTGGTGGTGGTGATGCTGTTGTTCTGTTTCTTCTTCTTCAGTTGTTGATTCATCATCAACACCGTAGAATTTGAGTGTTAATGGTCCACGTGAACAATTCTCGTTTTGAGTATTCATTAAAAAAATTCCTTTTCTTTTGTTTTTTATTTAAAACAGACAAATAAATAACAACATTGAAATTTTATCTAAAATAAATCTTGACATACATATTATTATTTTTTTTTTCGTCGTAGTTATGACAAAACGTTTTGTCAACATAATGAAGCAAAAAAGAAAAATAACAAGATAAACAAGTTTGTACATGTCTAAAGGACATACTTCAATGTATTATATGTATGCGTATTTTTTTTCTCCTTCAAACAAAAAACATAGAAAAACTACAAGGTAATTGATTGTATTTAACATTTTAATACTGATTCAGTCGTACATATTACCATTTAGAAGGGTGTCATGAAGTCTGACGAAAAATCGATATAAGAAAAAGAATATTGCGAGTGAAAGAGAAAGAAAGAAAGAAAAAAAGAAAAGAGAGAGAGAGAAAGAAAGGACACGAACAATTGTTACACATTTTCTATACCCCCCTCCTACGTCAAATGCAAAGTAATCAACCTACCGACCGATCTTCTTGTGTTTAGAAACGACGACTAGAACACATCGAATGATATTTCGATTTTTTTCTGTATGTTAAAAATGACTACGTCATCAAATCATTGGGGGTTTACAATTGATATTTTGTTTTCATAATTCATATGAATAAAAAAAAAAGGGAAAAAAAAGAGAAAGAAAGGAAAAATAACGAAGCAATCACTTGTTTGCAATCATATGGCGTGCAATGGGAACGGAAAAGTTCAAGTGAAAAGTGCAGAAGAGAGAGAGAGAGAGAGAAAAAAAAGAATCTCGAGAAAAAAGAAAGTGAACTTTTCTCATTTTTTTCTTCGTCTGTCTTTTGAAAACATTAAACAATTCTTTGATATTAAATATTCATTTATCTTCGAAGAAAAGAAAAGAAAAAAAAACAGCATATTTTACGATAAGAAAACTAATATAAGAAACATCTGATCGTCTGCATTCGATTACGGATATAAATTTCTTTCGACTAGTCATTGATCATGCAATACTATGTTTTGTAAGAGTCTGTGTTGATATCTGTTTTGCATCTTGTCCTCGTCCAATCAACACTGTCGATCTGACTAATAATAAATAAAAATAATATTTCTTTTGTCGAATGCACAGCTTATTCCTTTGCCTGAAAGATAGACTTCTTCGTTTTAAGTGAAGAGAATGGACGCAATGGTCGAACAATAAACTAATCCTATCGACATCGACATAGAGGGCGTGCGTTCTTCTTAGAACAACTGTCAATACAAATAAAAGAAAATCAATTTTCTTGCAAAATAAATGTATTCAATGTTAATTTTGACATGTTTTCATGATCGATAGAACTCGAAGACAGGAAATAATTAATTTGTTTTGCTAGATTTGCCGTTATTTTTAGTTTTGTAATTAATTAGTGAATTATGAATATTAGATTTGATAAATGAGATCTTATTTTAATCTTTAGAAACGATATGGACTTGGCGGTATATTTATTTTTTTTTGATTTTACATATTCATATTGACATTTTATGCGACATGTAAATTTATAAATAGAAACAGGATTAAATCGGTTAAGTTTAAAAACGAATTATTAAATCCAGATCATGTTAACCTGAATACAAGGTCAATAGAATAATTTGTCGTGAGAAAATCAAATGAACCATTTAATGATGAAATAATTCTTTATTTCGGCTGTTTTTTTTTATGTACGTTCTATCATGCGATGAATTCATTGACATTTAGTACCAGTAGATTCATGATATAATTCATCTCGTTAGAAATCAAACGATTGAGCAACAAAGCAAATGAATATTGATACTTCGATATTTGCTAAAACCAATATAAACAATATTAGAAATGCAAAAAGAAGTCAATGGTCTTGCCGTTTAGTAATATCATTAGAAGAAAAGGACAAGAATATAAAAGAACTTTTCTTTTTCTAAACAACTCATCAGAAAAAGATCATTACGTCGACGTTGAAATATTGATCGACAAAACGGAAATGGAATCTCGAAGACAACTACTCATTCTTTTCCTATTAATAATAATAATCGTGCATTGGTTGAGAGAATTTATCGAATAGTCTCGTGTAAATCTATTAAAAATCTTAGTTAGAAATCAAAGAAAAAAAAATCTCTAACAGCTGCAAAATATTTTCTCAGCTGTCATCAAACTTGTTGTCGCGAACTTCGAACAGATTATTCTTCTTATTAGCCAAATGTACGGAAAAGAATAACGAAAGACATATTGTGTTTTTCTAGTTGGCCCTATGATTTGATCAACGTATCGAAGTCGACACTAACAACAGCTTATCAATTCCTTTGCGACAAGATTTTTGTATTTCTTCTTTTGTCTTCGAATGAATTCATTCAATTAAACACAATGTTGACATTTTGGCATTGACATGACAATTTAGCTCGAAAGTTTTATTTTTCAATCAAAATCAATAAATAAACAACATTTGTCAATTATGATAAGATGATAATATATTGAATTAATCGAACAAGAAAAAAGAAAAAAAAACTATCTAGTACAGTCGAAAGCAATACGATTAGAATCTAATTCAATTGAGATTTATGTTGATGGAAGACAAGACAAAAAAAAATTAATTTTTATTTTAATTAATAATCATTGAGAAAGATTATTCTCGTTTAGTAAATATTTAGGTAAGAGATTGAAGACGTTGACTAAAACTGCTTGAGTTTTTCTTCTTGACGTCATCATCATCATCTTCTCTCGTTTTTTTTTGTAGAAAAATTGTCACATATTACTTATTCTATGTTTGTGTTGAGCACGCATCTTGTCAGTCAATGACATTTGATGTGTATGCACGAGTAACGAATCCAAATACAGTAATATCAATAGACTGCTTGCACGACATCTCGCCTAGAAGTAAATCTGTCTCTTCTATCTCTCTGTCTCTCTCTGTCGACTATCTCGAACGTGTATGTGTAGTGCATACATATGTAGCCAAAAGGAAATAAACCACTGCTATCGTCATCTTGTCGCCTAGTCTTCGACTTCTATACTTTATTCGTATTCTTACATTATTCTTTCCCAGAATTCCTTTCTCTGTTCTACACAAAATGTCTGTGTATTTGGTCTCTTCTACTTCTCTTTCTTCTTCTTGGTTGTCGTCGTCTTCTTTTTCTTCTTTTTTTCCTTCATCTTCCTTTTCTTCTTCTTCTTCTACTCGCTTTCATTTGATAGTGTCACGCAAAAGCTGTTCGTTTGTTGAGAAAACTCAATTCTTTTTTTTTCTCTTCTTGCCTTCTCATAAATACTTCACATGTTAGACACCGTGCAAACATTGATGTTCATGTTATTAGTGTATAGTCAGTTTTTCTTTTCATTCTACTTACACCTTCTTTGCTCGCTCTTTTTTCTTTTTCTTTTTCTTTTTTTTAATAATCATCAATAGATCAAATAAAAAATCATTTTTCTTCGATTCATTGACAGGTGAAAAATAGACTCCCGATCGTTTCTGTTTTGTTTTCTTTGTTTGCTAGTTTCATAAAAAATGAGACAGCATGATGATGACTATCTACGGTGTCCAACGGAAGTCGAATGACGGAAAACGATTTGTTTTTCCTGTCGTGTTATGATCAAGATACACACATACAGTTGCTTTTGTTTGTTCTAGATGGACAAGTCTTCTTGACATGTTTCACTATGATTGATCCGCAACGAAATCAAATGTTAACATGCAAATTCTCTTCAATATTGAATGTTTTATTCTATTGATACTAGCAAATCTACGTCGTCAATCGAATATACTTGTTCAAGCCGATCCAGCTTCATGTCGAAAACAGGTCGAATGTTTCGTTTGTGATTCACGAGAAATTCAAGAATGTGAAGATGCAAATTTCTTTTCTCAAGTACAAATCCCGACACGTTTATGCGATGATTACTGTTTGAAAATGTGGACTAGAGAAAATGATAGTATTACGGGCGATAATAAGACAAGTGCATTACGTTATGTTCGACGTGATTGCCATAAAATCTTTCAATATCAAATAAAAAAAGCTGAAACATGTTATAAACATAAAAAACATCGAACAGATTCGCTGTGTTTATGCGGTTCGGACAGATGTAATTCGGCTCGAAGAATATCTTTACAACGAACGTATGATTTAGTTTTCTTCAGTTTGTTTTCTATTCTATTGTATTCATGTTTGTTCGATTTTTGGATTTAATTCGATTTGGATTTTTATTTTTGTCTGAATGCGTCTTTTTTTTTCTTTTTTTTTCTCTTCTTTGCAAATCTAATAGTCCGATTATCATATGTTTGAAGATGTTGTACAAAATGAAAAACAAAACAATAGCACGACAATTTCGGTTTTCTTTTCCATAAAAGATTAAGCATATGTCCATTCAAAAGTGTATCCATTTGAATTCAACATATCCAAATCAAGACTATGAATGAGAAGAATCTATAGAGAAAGAAAATAGAAACGGAGAAATCGTGAGAGATTTGTTGAGTCTACTTGATCTGGTACGTTGTAGAGAAAATTTGAATAGGCTTCGCCATTAATTGTGACGTTGAGAACAGATTTTGTAATGCCAAGAATTTTGATAAGATCAAGAGGCATTGGAAATGGTCGGTAATTCGAAACGACTGGATTAATTATCAATTTATTCTAAAAATAGTTTGATTAGTTTTGGGTCGTTGTTTTTTTCGATTTGTAAATTGAGATCGTCGACTTACTGAATTAGTTAAAGAAAATATCAAATAATTATATGTTTGACTTTCGATTGAATCTGAAGAAAGAAAGAAAGAAAGAAAAAAAACAAATAAGCACGACTAATTGGAATGAAAATCGATAGTCTACCGATCGAATCTCCATCGTCCCAATAAAGACTTCCACTTGCACTGCCTGATGACGATGAAGTAACAAGAAGAGTAAACGGATTACCACGACCGAGAATTAGATTCGAGCCTGGTATTTGCATTGGAACAATAAAACCGCCACGAATATGAACATTAATTTTATGAATAGGAGCATCCAAATCAACGTATTGCCCGACAGTCGTGATTGGAACACCTGATGGAAATTCATACCAAGTATCTTGAGGAATGTAAGCATGAACACTAGTAGATTGCTTATAGAAAAAGACAAAAAAAAACAGATCGATGTTTTGATTGTGATTTAATAATGAGCATTACGGGTATTAAATTTGGTGAAACGAGAAGAGCACGACCGATAAGAAACTGTCGATCGATACCGTATGTATTTGGATCGTTTAAATACCTAAGCAAACGATAAATACATTCAATAATTGTTAATTAGAGAGAAAAGAAAAGTCAACTCAGCGAATAGTGGTTGCACAATCGTTCTTGATTTGTTCGTTGCTTCATAGTGTAGTGTATACCAAAAGGGACTGAGAGAATATCTCATGAGTAAAGCTTGTTTCATGATTTGTTGAGTTTCCCAAGAGAACGATGCTGGATCTTGATCCTAATTTTGTTTTCAAAAACAAAAAAACTATCGTCATCAAAACAAACAAAAACAAAATCATTTCGATATTTACACTTTCACCAAGTGCATTATGATTTCTCATAAATGGATAGAACGCACCTAATTGCATCCATCTGGTACACAATTCTTCGGTTGTATCCAGTAGAAATCCACATATATCAGCACCAACATGTGTTATACCAAACATATTGAAACTTAATATCGCTGAAATCAATTCATAGTTGATATAATATGCTCATTATCGAAGAGAAAGAAAAACAGAAAACAACGAACCTGGAATTGAATAGTACATATCTTCGTATGTTGCCTCATTATCACCGGTCCAATGAGCAGTATAATGTCCTGAACCAGCAAATGTCGAACGCGAAAGAACAAATGGTCGTTTTTGCCGAATTGTTTTCAAAGCTCTATGAAGAAATAGAATCAATCGATTCATCAAGATTAGAAACAAATATCATTATACTGATTCGTTGCTTTGGCTTCAAAATAACCGTACATACTATGTAGATTATAATGCGATGATAGATATTGTTGAGCTGATGGACATAATGTTTTAGCATGGAGTGCATCGCCGTGTACATCTGTAAATATTTAAAAATCATCGAAAAAAAAAGAAGAAGAAGAAGTTCAAACGAGGAGTAAATGGTGGATTATCCAAAGAATTGCTTGTACATCCATCGGTAGATCCATCGACGAAACTCGATGGTTCATTCATATCCTATAGAAATCGAAAGAATTAAGATCATTCTTGGTTTTAAAACGATTTACAATCCACATTCCATCGAATGGAACCATTTCGTGATAAGCAGCAGCCATTTCTGTCCACCATTGTGTTGCATTAGGATGCGTAAAATCAGGAAATGCAGTTATTCCAGGCCAAACCTAATGAAACTCATTCATTCAAACACATCAAATCTACAATCACAATTACTTTTCCCATAATTAATTCAGTCGAATTAAATTTCTTAATAAATATCTCTCGTTTAACACCTTCATCATACGGTTTATATGAACCAGCTGGTTGAATTGAACTTATACCTGGATCTATAATTGGAACATAATGCATACCATTCGCTTGAATTTCACGGATAAGTTTCGGTAGATCATGAAATCTATTCGTATCATAAGTAAAATCAAGATAATTAGCCATGATATCAATATCTGTCCATTGAACATCCAATGGAAAATCAGCTGCTCGCATACGCTTTGATAAACAACAAATCATTCGAGAAAAAGCTTACATCCTAAGAACAATAACCTTACTTGAAGAGATGCCATGACATTTTCAATAGTATTATAACCCCATCGACAAAGATGAAAACCCAACGTCCAATAAGGTGGCAACACCGGTTTCTAAATTATTCAAAAGAAATGACAAATAATTGTACGTATAAATTGAACATACACCAATGACATCCCAATATTGTTCGACAACATCGTGCACAGTAGGTCCTGTGAAAATATACAAATCAATAATGCCACCAACAGTCGTGTAAGTCAAAGCAGGCAATGGTTGAAGATCGACATCCATAGCATTGGAATTCAATAGAAATTGTCCATGAATATTTGTTGATTTTCCATCGAGTTGTTCGATATTCAAATGAAATGGATGAACACCTAGATTAGTCGAGAAATAATGTTGATTTTGAAAAGAAAACAAAAGACTATACCATAGAGATTAATATGTTGTACCGGTGGAAAATCTCGAGTATAGAATGTTAATCTTTTCCATTCTTTGGTTAGATCGATTAATAATGGTTGTTGATGCTCGCCGAACCCGTAAACAAATGGACTTGATAATCGTGTCGAGAATTTGATAAATTGATCTGCATAGATTAAAGGGGACACACTCGAATCAAATCTAAACATAGACAATATAAGAACGATGATTTTTCTATGCTGAAGAACAAAACATACAGTAAAGCTCCAGTTGATTTTCGTGTCACAATCAATGCAAATGGTTTCGCATTAATTGAAATATTGTAATCTATATCGTTGACTTTCGTTTGTACAATTGGTACATCGAGTGGTACTTCGTATCGTTTATTATTTGGATCGTAGATTTTAATTCGAAGTCGTTGTTGTGTTTCGTAGATAAGATCAACTGTTAGGTTAAAAATATCATTTGGCATATAGGTTTTTTGTGATTTAACAATTTGAATTCGTTGACCGAATTCAGTTGGATTGTTTGATATGACTTCATAAGTCGGAAAATCTTTTGGATAATAACAGAACGGCACACCGGTTAGATTGTTTTTAGAAATCGTCTCGTCTAATATTCTCCAACAACAATTTCGTGCCAGACATTTTTCTTTCGTTGGTTCATTTTCAGGATAACAATCAAATCGAGCATCATGTGAACTCTCATCACATTGTTGAGCAATCGAAGAAGACACCCAGCAACAAAGCAGAATACTTATCAATAATGATAGTTGTACCATGATATGTGATGAAAACCGAACTAGTTTATTAAATCTACAATTGAAAAGAAAAATGACAATATATTCATCATGTAATTTAGTTGGTGGTTACGATAAACAAATCAGAATACATACTATCTCTTGTATACACCTTTCATTCTCTTTTGTGCGGTTTTATATCGATTTATTTTATCAAAAATATGACACAAAAGTAAAGAAAGAAAATATTAGACTCAATGAAGTCTAGTCGGTGAAGTTATCCACGTAATACTAGCTTGACTAGTTAATGTTAACATATCGATATTAAGACTATGAACAATCAAAATCTATTTGAAAAGAACAGTGTTAAATCAAATCGATCGATTTATAAACGCTTCTTACGTCATTATCGGCATCGTATACATAATTTTCGTAAGATGTACCGTTTACAGTAACATTAACGACCTCTCGAGTAACTCCAAGAACTTTAACAAGATCTAATTGCATATTACAATTTTTATATCCAGTTGCAATAGCCGTCATAGCCAACGTATTCTAACAAAAAACAAAACAATTAATACAGTTTCAATTCATTTCAATAGACCAAGTTTGACATACACCGTTTTTTACAGCGAATTCAAAATAATTGTATGCTTTACTAACATTCCAATCTGAAAACAGCAATTCTAAAGAAATGATAATCAAATAGAAAAGTCATACCTTTGGATAGACCATCGTCCCAATATAGATTGCCTGTCGCTTGAGCTTGATCTGAATCTCCGAGAGCGACAAGCAGTTGAAATGGATTCGATCGACTTAACATCAGATTTGGACCGGGTACTTGCATCGGAATGATATTTCGACCACGTACATGCACATTAATCTTCTGTAGAGGTGCATTCAAAGTAACATATTGTCCGACACTGCTGACTTTAACACCTGAGGGAAATTCATACCAAGTATCTTGTGGCATATACGCCTGAATAGTTGATACATTCTGAATTACGAGATAAAACGAATTAAATTCTAGTTGAAATTAATAGTTAATTACTGAAATTAAAACAGGTGAAACGAGAAGAGCACGACCGATAAGAAACTGTTGATCAATGCCATATATTTCTTCCGAATCGGGAAATCTAAATTTGAAATGAATAGACAGTTGAAAATATCCGTAGTTATCTAATGAAAGGAAAACTCAACTCAGCAAATAGTGGTTGCACAATCGTTCTCAATTTGCTCGTTGCTTCATAGTGTAGTGTATACCAAAAAGGAACGAGAGAATATCTCATGAGTAAAGCTTGTTTCATGATTTGTTGAGCTTCCCAAGAGAACGATGCTGGATCTTGATCCTAATTTTATTTTGAAATACGAAGAGTAGACTGAAAATCTTTGTCAACGTAAATATCTACTATTTGTCCTTGATCGTTATGATTTCTCATAAATGGATAAAAAGCACCCAGTTGCATCCATCGAATGCACAATTCTTCGGTTGCATCCAATCCAAATCCACAAACATCTGCACCGACATGTGTAATACCAAATAGATTAAAATTAATAATATCTAAAATGATCATTGAACAACAAAAAAAAGCTAGACTAATTACTCAATATTGATTACCTGGTATTGAGAAGTACATATCTTTGAATGTTGATCGATTGTCACCAGTCCAATGTGCTGTATATTTACCAGAACCAGCAAATGTCGAACGAGATACGAGAAATGGTCGTTCGTCGAGAATCGTTTGCAACGCTCTACAAAACATGTATATCGATTGACATCATTGACATTAAGATTCTTTTACTCATTCGTTTTTTTTGCTTGTAAATAACCGTATAGATTATGTAGATCGTAATGTATTGATAGATATTGCTGAGCCGATGGGCATAATGTTTTCGCGAAAAGTTTCTTAGCAAACACATCTACAATAGATTTGGTGTTGTTGTTTTTTTCTTGTTGAAACAAAAAGAAAAACGAATCTACATGGAATATAAGGTGGATTATTCCATCTGTCGTCTGTACAACCATCGATAGATCCATCTTTTTTGCTGGATGGTTCATTCATGGTCTATAAAGATTTTAATTCTCAAGAAAATGAAAATTTCATGAATAGTTATGCTTACCAACCATATACCATCGAAAGGTATTTGACCATGAAAATCTGAAATCAATTTCGACCACCAATTTGAGATGTTAACGTGACTGAAATCAGGAAATCCTGCTTTACCACATGCAGCCTTTGAAAATATTTCATTAAAAAATCAATCGAAATCATTTAATAGATGCATACCATTCCCAGGATCGGAGGAGATCCCGAATAACTTCGAATAAAAATGCCTTGTGCAACACCGTCGGCATACTGTTGAAATGTTGGACTTGTTTCATCAGCACTAATACCAGGATGAATTGCTGTCATATAGCGTATTCCTAATGATTGTAGAGAAGAAACAATATCTGGTAGATCGCCAAATGTTTTATTATTATATGTAAAATCGAGGTAAGAATCCATGACATCAATATCTGTCCATTGAGCATCATATGGAAAATCAGCTGTTTGCATTCTCTTCATAAAAGAAATTCCATTCAAAAGATTATTTCGAAATCAGTTTTTAAAAATTACATTGATCGTTTTTTTCAAGTTTGTACTATTGTTATAACCATAACGTGAAAGATGAAATCCGAGAGACCAATATGGTGGTAATGTAGGTTTCTAAATTGTTACCTCTGACGATAAGATTTCTTTCAAATCGAAAGTCTTACTCCAATAATATCCCAATATTGTGCGATGACATCTTCTACTTTTGGTCCACAGAAAATATACAAATCAATGATACCACCAATTGTTGTATATGTAAGAGCAGGATAGGGTTGAAGTTCAACATCCATAGCATTCGAATTCAGAAAAAACTGTCCATGAAAATTTGAAGTTTCACCATCGAGTTCTGGATTAATATGAAATGGATGAACACCTAGACAATGAAATTTCAATTTCTTTTTTTCGAGAAAAATCGAAAGTTAAACAATAAAAATATTTACCGTATAAATTAACATTTTGTACTGGTGGAAAATCATGAGCATAGAATGTTAATCTCTCCCAGTTTTCAGTGATATTGATTACTAATGGTTGTCGATGTTCACCGAGACCATACAGAAGTGGTGAAGTGAGTGCTGTCGAAATTTTAATAAATTGATCTTGAAAGATCAGCGGTGCTACACTTGAATCAAATCTAAATACGCAATGACATTTCAAAATATCTGTTTCTGTCATATCGTTGAAAACAAAAAATACTTACAGTACTGCACCTGTGATATTACGAGTAATCCGTAATGAAAACGGTTCAGATTTTACATCAATAGCATAATCTGTATTATCAACTCGTTGTATAACATTAGGTACATTAAGAGGAACCTCATATCGTTGGTGATCGGGATCGTAGATTTTAATTCGCAAACGTTCTTTTGTTTCATAATAAATATCGACTCTTAAATTCGGTATTGCATCATTTGTTTGTGTCGATGGAGATAATGTCAAAAGAATTCGTTGGCCAAAAGCTGTCGGTTCCGATGTTGTAACCTTATACGATGGAAAATCCGATGGATAATAACAAAGTGGAGCAGCTAATTGAATTGACTGATTGATATTCGATATATTTAAAGAATCAGTCCAACAACAACCCCGTGCTACACATGCTTCTTGCGTGATGTTTCTTTCGGGATAACAATTAAAACGATGTGAACTAGGATTTGCCTCGCAATTTTTTGTTGAAATGGAACATATACAGCATATAAGGATTAAATACAGTACAATCGGGAAATACTTCATTTTAGCAAGTCTACTACTCGTCTGTAATGCAAAAAGAAAACGTTGACATCATTTTTATAACCAAGTGTTGATATTAAAAGAGTGATAAAAAACAAACATGCTGATTGCTTATCTATTTTATTTTTTTAAGGTTTCAGATTTCGTACGACAAGTAATAAGTCAACTAGACAAGAGCAAACTTTCTGATGAGTCATCACACAAATAAAGAATCTTTATAGTTTGTTAATGTATTTTATTAACTCGGAAAAAAACGAACAAAAATTGTCATTAAAAAGATGTTGTCCATTGAATTGTTTGACTTGTTGGTGATAATAAATTCAAGCTCATTCCAAACACTACCAAGCTCTATAATATCACAAATACAATTATATTTCATTGACTCATAATTAACTTACATTGATTGTACTATTGTAACGGAAACTACTGTATGCTTGACCATTCACTGTCACACCACTAACTGCTCGACTTAATCCAAGTACTGTTACTGTATCTAATTTCATTGGAGAATCTTTATAGTTCGTCATCAAAGCATTGATTGCCAATGTATTCTATCGATAATATGGATAAAAATGAATTGAAACAATGTAAAACTCACTGCTGAAGTCATATTGAATTGGAAGTAGTTGTATGTTTTTGTTCCAATTGGATCTATAATCTTAGATAAAGACATCTGATATAAAAGAATAGAAAAGCATACCAATTGAATCACCATCATCCCAGTAGAGATTTCCATGTGCGCTACTATTTGATGAAAGTGCAACGAGTAATTGAAATGCATTCGAACGACCGAGAATAAGATTGTCACCAGGTGTTTGAGTAGGAATGATGTGTCCACCACGAACATGAACATTGATGGTTTGAATAGGTGCATCCAAGTCAACGTATTGTCCAACAGTTGAAAGAGGTGCTCCTGATGGAAATTGATACCAAGCATCTTGTGGAATGTATGCGTGAACAGTATTGGCACCCTAATTATACGTAGAAATGAATTATGTTTGCATTTGAAATCGAAATATGTTTAACATACGGCAACTATATTGGGTGAAACGAGAATAGCTGGACCAACAAAGAATTGTTGATCAATGTTGTATGTATTCGGATCATTTGGATATCTGAATATGAAGAATGAGAACAGTGAATAATTATGAAAGTATCCTACTCGAAAAAGAGTGGTCGTACGATGGTTCGAGCATTTGTTGTTGCTTCATAATGACGTGTATACCAATACGGAGCAAGTGTATATCTCATAAGTAATGCACTTTTCATGCTTTGCTGTGCATCTTTCGAGAATACTGCAGGATCTTGATCCTATAATATGTAAAATTGAATGAAAAAGAAATAATGAGTAAATTAATAAAAAAAAGTTTACTTTCGAAGCGATGTCGTTGTGATTTCTCATAAATGGATAGAATGCTCCAGCTTGCATCCATCGTGTACATAATTCTTCGGTAGTTTCTCCACGAAAACCACAAATATCTGCACCGACATGTGTAACACCAAACATATTAAAACTGAGTACGGCTACGAAGTACAATTGTTTACCGGAAAGATTGTCTTTGAAACCAATGAGACTTACTTGAAATTGAAGCATGAAGTTCGTCAAATGAAGCAAAGTTATCACCTGTCCAGTGAGCAGTATAATGACCTGAACCAGCAAATGTTGAACGTGAGAGGACAAATGGTCGTTTTTGACGAATTGTTGTCAATGCTCTATGAAGAAAAATGAATCATCTCAATTGTCAAACAAAAGAAAAACTCACGCGTTGGACGAGATTGATTCAAAATAACCATACATGTTATGTAAGTTATAGTGTTGTGATAGAAATTGTCGAGATGATCCACATAAAGTTTTCGAAGCAAGAAATCCACCAAGTACATCTACATGATTAAATGCGATTTTTAAATCGATGGAAAACAGAACACTTACGAGGAGTGTATGGTGGATTATCTAAATTATTTCCAGCACATCCATCAACAGCTCCATCAACAAAGTTTGATGGTTCGTTCATGTCCTACGTAGACAAATAATTCATCATCAAAGATCATCAACAAAAAAAATACATACAATCCACATTCCGTCAAATGGTACTATTTGGTGAAAGGCACCTGCCATATCAGTCCACCATTGCGTAGCATTAGGATGAGTAAAATCAGGAAAAGCTGTCTGACCGGGCCATACCTTCAAATAAAATAGATGTGTGTGTCACTAAGAATATAAATCTATGATATGTTGAAAACGAACTTGTCCAATGATTGGATCGTCTGTGTTGGCTTTTTTGATGAAAATACCTCGTTTGATACCTTCGTCATACGATGGATAGGATCCTGCTGGTTGAGTTGAACTAATGCCAGGATCAATAATTGGAACATAATGCTGAGAATTTGCTTGGATTGTACGAATTAAATCTGGTAGACCATTAAATTTGTCTTTATCATAGGTAAAATCAAGATGTTGATCCATTGTATCGATATCTGTCCATTGAACATCATATGGAAAGCCAGCATCCTTCATTCTCTGAATTGTTGCTCGTAGATTATCAATAGAATTGTATCCATAACGACAGAGATGAAATCCGAGTGACCAGTAGGGTGGTAACATTGGTTTCTAAATTCATTTTTCAGATTTCTTAAATACGTACGTTCGTGATTCGAACTTACTCCAATGATATCCCAATATTGTTCGAGAACATTTTCAATAGTCGGTCCAGAGAAGACATATAAATCAAGAATACCACCGATAGTCGTATAAGTGAGCGCAGGCAATGGTTGAAGATCAACATCCATAGCATTTGAATTGAAAAGAAATTGTCCATGAACATTTACTTGACTACTTTGATTCAATTCCAAATTCATATGAAATGGATGATCACCTACATTGAAATATTTTGGTTTTTATTGAAAAATAAAAAAGAAAATTCTTTACCATAAAGATTGGTATTTGGTGTAGGTGGAACATCACGATCCCAGAATGTCACTCGTTTCCATGAATCGGTTAAATTCATGAGTAGAGGATCTTCATGTTCACCAAGACCATAAACTAATGGACTTGCTAAACGCGTAGAAATTTTGATGAATTGATCGGCAAAAATCAATGGTGCAACACTTGAATCGAATCTAAATAAAAAGCAAAGAGCCGTTCATATATCTTTGTCTAATTGTAATCGATTTACAATGTAGCTCCGGTTGATTTTCTTGTGATAACTAATGAAAATGGTTTCGGATTAACAACAACGTTGTAATCGATGACGGCTGCTTTCTTATCTACTTTTGGTACACTCATAGGAACTTGATAACGCTGATAGAATGAATCATAGATTTGAAAACGAAATCGTTGTTGTGTTTCATAAATAAGATCAACAGTTAAATTTAAAATATCATGTGGTAAATAAGTTGATTTTGATCGATAGAGCCATAGTCGTTGACCAAAATTGGTGTCTTGAGTTGACATAACTTCATAAGATGGATAATCTGATGGATAGTAACAATATGGAACATTGACATCATGTAAACTTTTTGGTTTTCTCGGTTCAAGAGCTGGTCGCCAACAACATCCTCGTGCTTGACATTTCTCTTGCGAAGCACCGTCTTCGGGAAAACAATCGATACGAGCTACATCTGAACTTTGATCACATTGTTGTGTATAAACACTAGCAACCAAACAGAACAGTGCAAAATTTGCCACCAATAATAACTGCATCATTCGACAAACAAAAGTACTAATATCTACAGTTTATACGAAATAAAATAATATGTTCTAGTGTTTATATATACTAGCTATACGGCTATCTTTTTTTCTTTCTATTGATACAAGAAAATAAACGAAATTCTCGTTTTCTCTCTCCTCATCATCAACACATTTCACTGAGTAAATATATGAAACAGAAAATTCAAGGAGAGTGATAAGAGAAGGAGTGTGGTGCAAAGACAATAAACAACTCGGTTTTGTGTTATCAAAACTCAACACTAATATACTTTTATCTTATACCACAGTGTATGGTACGAGAAGATATTTTAATTAAAAGACTAAATTCATTTCAGAATCAAATTCGAAAAGTAGTTGTCCACTGTATTATTTGTCTTGGTTCTGATAATAAATTCAAATCTAAACCATATATAACCAAAACCTACATTTTCAATCATAAAAAAACAAACTCATTTCTCGAAGCATAAGAAATACTTACTTTATCAGCAGCATTGTATAAATAATTTGAATAGGATTTACCATTCACATTAACATCACTCACCGGTTTATTCACACCAAATACTTTCACTATACCTAACATCATTGGTGAATCTTTATAATTTATTTTCAAACCATTGATTATCAATGTATTCTATTATCGTCACAAAAAGAAACTATAAAAATGAATAAAAAAAGAATGTTAAACTTACAGCTGAAGTAACATTGAATTCGAAATAGTTGTAAATGTTTGTTCCAATTGGATCTATAATCTTAGATAAACACACCTGGTGTAAAAGAATGAAAAAAAACATACCGATTGAATTACCATCATCCCAATAAAGATTACCACTGGCAGTACCAGTTGATGAAAGTGCAACAAGTAATTGAAATGGATTACCACGACCAAGAATAAGATTTTCACCAGGAATTTGCATGGGAATGATATATCCTCCACGAACATGAACATTTATTTTCTCGATGGGTGTATCCAAATTAACGAATTGACCAACAGTTGTGACTTGAACACCTGTTGAAAAGTCATACCAAGTATCTTGAGGAATGTATGCGTTAACATTAGTGACGTTCTAAATAATTAAATATAATAGAAAATAAAGTAATATAAACATCATTTACTGAATATAAATTGGGAGAAATTAGAATTGATGAACCAACTAAGAATTGTTGATCAATGTTAAAAGTATTTGGATCATTTGGATATCTATTGAAATATAGTTGAGTTATTAAGAGCAAGTAATATAGGAGGATGAATTACTCAAAGAAAAGTGGTCGCACAACAGTTGATGACGTCACTGTGGCTTTGTAAAATAATGTATACCAATATGGTGCAAGTGAATATCGAGTTAATAGTGCTTGTTTCATGATCTGTTGTGCTTCCCATGAAAACGATGCTGGATCTTGATTCTGAACGGATAAATGATATGCTTTTGTATGATTCTGGAAAAGTTGATTGATTACTTTAGCATGAATTGAATTATGATTTCTCATAAATGGGTAGAAAGCACCCAATTGCATCCATCTCGTGCACAGTTCTTCTGTTGTATCACCGCCAAAACCACATATATCAGCTCCAACATTCACCACGCCAAACATGTTAAAACTTAAAATAGCTAAAATACACTCAAAAACGATCTATCTTTATAACTCTCTCTTCGTATCACTACTGACTAGGAATTGATGAGTAAAGATCAACGAACGTAGCACTATTATCACCAGTCCAATGTGCTGTATATTTGCCGGAACCAGCAAATGTCGAGCGAGATAAGATAAATGGTCGTTTATTACGAACTTTTGTCATAGCTCTGAAATATTTACATTATAATAACATTCACTCTCAAAATTGTAGAAACAAAAAAGAAAACATACATATTTGATGCTTGTGATTCAAAATATCCGAACATGCTATGTAAATTATAGTGTAATGATAGATATTGTTGAGCAGATGGACATAATGTAGCACTATATAGTTGTCCACCGAGTACATCTAATACGATATTGAATTGATGCACATTGAGATGAAAGAATCACTTACGTGGAGTAAATGGAGGATTGTCAAAGGAAGTATTTGTACAGCCATCAACGGATCCAGAAACACCATTTGATGGCTCATTCATATCCTAAGAAAGTACAAAGAAAATCTATGGAGAACTAAAATTGAAAACAGTTATTATACAAGCCACATTCCGTCAAATGGAACAATTTGTTGATATGAAGCTGCGATCTCAGTCCACCATTCTATTGCATTTGGATGCGTAAAATCAGGGAATGCTGTTAGACCAGGCCAAACCTTTTAGTTCATTGATGTTAATTTTAAAAAAAATAATATATTCGTTACTCTGCCAATAATTGGATCAGTAGAATTATATTTCTTGATGAATATTCCTCGTTTCAAACCTTCATCAAATGGAGCATAAGAACCAGCTGGTTGTGTTGAACTGATTCCTGGATCAATGATATTAACATAATGTTTTCCCTGTGATCGTAATCCTTTGATTAGTTCAGGAAATCCATTGAAACTAATATTGTCATAAGTGAAATCAAGATGATTTGACATAACGTCAATATCAGTCCATTGAACATCATAGGGAAAGTCAGCATCATGCATTCTCTTAATTATATCAAAACAATGCGAAAAGTACATATTTCATCTATCTAATTATAATCAATCTTCGACTACTTTAATGAGATCTGTTAAGTTCCGCATTGTGTTGTAACCCCATCGACACAGATGAAATCCAAGCGACCAAAACGGAGGTAATGCTGGTTTCTAAAATCAGTATTGAAAAACGAATTGCTTTTCTGTATAGTTGGAACTTACGCCAATGATATCCCAATATTGTTCGACGACATTTTGTACTGTAGGACCTGTGAAAATATACAAATCAATGATACCACCAGTTGTCGTATAGGTTAGTGCAGGTAACGGTTGAATGTCAATATCCATCGCATTGGAATTCAAGAAGAATTGCCCATGTACATCTGTTTGATAAGCATTGTTGAATTCGAGATTAATAAAAAACGCATGATCACCTATGATGACAAGTGTAAAATCGTCATTATATACGTATTTCAAAATTTTACAGATTACAAACCATATAGATTTGTGTCCGGTAATGGATGAATATCACGTGCCCAGAATGTTAATTTTTTCCAATCGGTGGTGACATTCATTAACAAGGCTTGTTTATGTTCACCAAGACCATACAAAAGTGGACTTGATAATCGACTTGAAAATTTAATAAATTGATCTGCATAGATCAATGGTGCAACACTCGAATCGAATCTAAATAACAACTTTGTCGTACACACAAGATCTATTCATCTCGGAGCTATTCACTCACAGAACAGTACCAGTCGACTTTCGAGTGACAATAATAGCAAATGGATTCGATTTTACTGAAATATCATAGTCTGTCGAATCTGCTTTCTTTTCAACAACAGGGACATCAAGTGGGACTTCATATCGTTTATTCGCTGTGTCATAGATTCTAATTCGAAGTCTTTGCTGTGTCTCATAAATGAGATCGACCGTTAAATCAAGAACATCGTTTGGCATATAAGTAGTTTTCGATTTAACAATTCGAAATCGTTGACCAAAATCTGTACTTTGATTCGAAGTTACTTGATATGTTGGAAAATCAGATGGAAAATAGCAAGAAGGTACAGTGGCATTGCCTAGAGCAATTTCATATGTAGTTGGTACTTGCCAGCAGCATTTTCTTGCTGCGCAAGTTTGTATTGTACCATTTCCTTCTGGATAACAATCGAACCGAGCAACTTCCGATGGTTGACTACATTGTTGACCGTAGGTGTATGTTACAAAGCAAAATATACTGAGTATAAATGATAATCGACCCATTCTGCTTATTAAAAAACTTATGTCTAGAAATTATAAATTAAATAAGTTTCTTCAAAGACAATAGAGTTATGTCAGAAATGATAGTGCTATTAAAAATCGATGAAAGAAATACTATTAAGTTGTCCACTGTATTATTTGTCTTGGTTCTGATAATAAATTCAAATCTAAACCATATATAACCAAAACCTACATTTTCAATCATAAAAAAACAAACTCATTTCTCGAAGCATAAGAAATACTTACTTTATCAGCAGCATTGTATAAATAATTTGAATAGGATTTACCATTCACATTAACATCACTCACCGGTTTATTCACACCAAATACTTTCACTATACCTAACATCATTGGTGAATCTTTATAATTTATTTTCAAACCATTGATTATCAATGTATTCTATTATCGTCACAAAAAGAAACTATAAAAATGAATAAAAAAAGAATGTTAAACTTACAGCTGAAGTAACATTGAATTCGAAATAGTTGTAAATGTTTGTTCCAATTGGATCTATAATCTTAGATAAACACACCTGGTGTAAAAGAATGAAAAAAAACATACCGATTGAATTACCATCATCCCAATAAAGATTACCACTGGCAGTACCAGTTGATGAAAGTGCAACAAGTA
>ERZ778027.1664-NODE-1664-length-34599-cov-11.422505_pt1 | contig 34599 bp, 37 predicted proteins | sample MGYA00375757_ERZ778027 | MGnify/ENA primary metagenome ERZ778027 (study PRJEB29350, sample SAMN05389817) | bioreactor metagenome | isolation source: Ammonium sulfate bioreactor | place: South Africa: University of Cape Town | collected 2014-02-18 ...
AAAAGTTTGACGTTTTTGTCATCATTAGAATGATTTTTCGAACAATTTCATTATTCGAAATTGAAAAATTTTTTATCAACAACATTCAAATATCTTTCATCTCAATCAAAATCAAACATTACTATCATTAGCAAATCAATCATTTGTTCAATTTTCGTTCGAACTTATTTATCATATCGATGAATTCGATCTTCTACCACTCCCATTACTATTTCAATGTTCGTCAACTGAACAAATCTATACATCCGATGATTGTCAATTAACTATTGGCAATATTCTCATGTAAGAGACACTGCTCACAGGCTAGATAAATATAAACATTTTTTGTTCTCAAGTCGGATAGTTCAAAACGATTAAATGAATCAACACGTTTGAGTACAATTGCACTTGATTTTCATCAATATTCATCTTGTAATATTCGTGGGGCATTTTTTTAAACAATCAATGATTACATTAGAAAATCTTTCGATTACAACCAAATTCTATCTTGATAATCGATTTGTCATTTTTTCTCCTTGCTAGTTTATTGAGAATTTCATTCGTAATCATAATTATTCTTATGATTTGTTTGGTGAAATTTTATAGACATCGATGACCATGACCTAAGCAATTACGTCTTATCGCCATCTGTTGCAGGCTGATCTTGTCAAAAAGGAGCGAGAAAAAAAAAGATCGAATTTAGTTTTTTCTTTTTAAATTTCAAGTAGTTTTGTGTCATAATTGTTTCTTATTATTCAATAAAATATATACAAAATGAAACATTATTCAATTGATCAAGGTCAATAGTGTATGTTTGATAATCAAATCGGTTAAATTATAGATTCAAAAAGTTCAAACATTGAATGTTATAATAGAAGTGCATACAAATTCGACATTTATCGACTACAATATAGTAAAGCAAAGCAAATAGATAGATATATTGATCTTTTCGAAAGACAACATCATGAATGAATTGACTCTCGATGAGAAGTCAGCAGGCATGTAGAGAAAAGAAATTTGCCAATGAACGTTATCTCCACAAGAGAAACCACTCTACACACACACACACACACAAAGATAGACATTAATGATCTTATCAATCGTCACGTCGACTCGATTTCCGTTCGTTCTTCGTTATAGATGATTAGAATTGATCATATTTTGACAAGTCTATGTTGTCCTATTGAAACTCGTCTTATTTTCCCTCTCTCTCTTTATGCTTGGAATACTATATCATAGAGATAACATTGTTACTAAGAACATTTCTGACAGACTTGATCATGTCAACAACAATTGTGCTCCTATACAGCTAAGGCTTATTGATGTTCGGTTCGTTCTTGCATTTTGATAATTGAGAAAAATGCAAATCAATATATTCTCTAGTTGAAAGCAGCTCATCGTCATCAATGATGATGATGATAATGATGTGTTAGAATACCAAACAAAAAAAAAGAAAGCAAACTACTTCAATCGAACTATTAAATACAATGCCGATGAGTTAACCTTCGCTGTTGGGATGCTACTTTTTTTTCTATTATCTTATGATAAAGAACGTGTGTAACCATGCATTGATGTATGGCTAATCAAGAACATATTTATACATACATATAAGCCCTATGATATGACCGAGTCGATCGATACTATGACAAGTATAGAGCAATTGCTCTCTCAGCCTTTCTCTCTATTTCAAATCAACAGATGCCATTTAGATGAGTGGTTATGGCCATATTTGTATTTCTATGTATGTATATATATTATATGCGATCGGCGTCGACATGTATTCTTTCCGTTACAGAATCGTCAATAATATGAGAATGAAATTTAACGAGCAATACCTCTTAACCATGTATATACGTATATATATATAATTTTACCGCTTTCTTTACGTTCGTTCTCTCAAATTTTTTTTTAATATTCTCGACGTACGAGATCAGACAAGTAGTGATTGTAAAGCATTTGGAGTACGTATGTATATGCTGAACGAGCAAAAGAAAAGGAGATCCAGAGATTTTTTTCTCTCTTCTGTTCTCTTTTCTTTTCTTCTCCTCGATTTTTTTAGAGAGAGAGAGAGACAGAGAGAGAGAGACAGAGAAAGAAGCAAGTACAAGATAATATTTCGATTCTTATCACTTTTATTCTTGCCAATCTATTCTATCTCATTTAACTAACATATATACAATGTGTGCTTGCCTTATGTTCTCTCTCATCTTTGGGACGATTTAGATTGTCGACAAAGTGCCAAGAATAACAATAATAATAATCTTGTCAATTTGGACTCGTCGAGAATTGATCTGTCAAGACGGCAGACATAGGAAATAAACAGAAAATTATGTCAAGAATTACATTCATTTGGTAAGAAGATATTAAAACGACTTCGATTTCATGCTTAACTAAAAGAAAGATGATTTCATCTAATTATATTTTAATAACGTTGTTTTTTCTTCGTCATCTCGATTTTACACCATCTATTGTGTTACTCATCTTTTTTCTTCACGTTTAGATTCACAATATGCATATGATGATTTGTCATTTCAAATGCCGACAATGAATGATTATGACCGACGTTTTCAACGATCATTACAAAAGTTAACTGTCCCATCATGGTATGCCGATTCAAATCATTCGACAAGTAGTAGACAATCGCTTGTTTCAACAACACCGTCACTTCCATGGAAAAATCAAACTCTCGACGTTGAACGAACACCTGAAATCGTTCATGTACGTCGTCCATTTAGTTATCGTTCATGTCGTTCATCATTAGCAGCATCGCCTTCACCCTCGATTCATTCTTGGCATCCGAATCATCTCAATGACGGAATGAATTTATCACTTTTCGGTCCCTCGAGATCATCATCATCGGCAGCTGCTCGACGCAATCAAAAATACGAAAAAGGTATTGATCGCGTCACGAAATCAAGCCGATGGTACAAACCAACGACATTCGTAAGCAATAGCAATAATGCATTGACAAAAGATCAAACAAGTAAGAGAACGAATTCAGTCGATCTTTTATTCGAAACCATTGAAGTCATTCGTTTGGTTTAATTTGATGATGATGATTAAAGTAAAAATAATGAGACTAAGAAAAACATTCGTTTTTTTTTCAAAAAAAAAAAGAAAATCTACGGTTTCGTTGTGGTTTAAAATCAATCGATAGGGCCTACGCAAACACCAAAGTTTTGTTTTTTTTCGCGAATAGATTATTGACCTTCAAGATTGACAGTTATGGATAACTTCATCGAATGCTCTTTTCTCCTTCTCTCTCTCATTATATTCAATGAATAAACGAACGGACCAACATAGACAAATCAGTCTCTTAACAATTAAAAAAAAAACTTTTAGTCAGTTTCTCTTCCTATGGTATCAATCAAAGCAGATGGCTTCATCTCTTAATAACGAAGCAATAAACAAGCCCATGCGTCAGCCGCATTCTTTCGTCAACAAGAAAAGAAAATGTGCACATTTTCTTCTTTTTTTTTCTTCTGTTGTTTTTCAAGGACTATTGAATGATCAAGTGTAATATATTGTTTGTCGTCTTTTTTTTTCTTTCTAGTTATTGAAAAACGAAATAACTTTTATGATACGCCGAAAATTAGTTGCAATCATGTTGACGAGATTAAGTCCGATATAATGGTAAACGAAAAGGTTCGAATCGAAAATTAATTGTCTTTCTCTTCTAGCAACAAGAAATGCCCATTGAATCTTCGTTAATGCCGTTAGCAAAGTAAAATAATCGATAAATAATTGAATTGATTAGTTTTTCTTTGTATTCCAGTCAAACTGACGAGACATTAGACGAACTTGAGCGTACAGCCAATGATCTTGTTGAATCGATTCTAAGCGAAATTTTAACATATAAAACTCTCGAAGAAATCGACGATCAAAATACGGGCGTACGTGAATTAACTGACGATGAAACAAGTTTGAGAGAATTAGATGAAGATGATATGAATAATACCGATGAATTTATTCTCTTCGCAACTCAATCGGATGAACCACAAATCAATCAAAATAAATTATACACATTCACTAAAATTCATGAACAAGTACGTCCGAGATAAAAAAAAAAGCACAACTGAATTTGAGTCCTGCAATTTCACATTCCGATTCTAGTAAAAAAATGATAACATTTGATGTCTCTTTTTTTTCTTTTGCTACAAATGGTAAGTAATCTTTCGATAAACAATCAGATATCTATTTGCTTTTTGTCTTGTCATCGTATACGTGCGCGTGCTATGCCATATGCATAGAACCCAAGGATGAATTTATTAAGAACTAATGGATAGAAATTGAATATAAATTCGTCGAGCTTTTCTTTGTTTCCTAAGAGTCCTATTTCAAGGCTGTCGATGTTGTTTAAAAAAAGAATTCGTCGTTTTGTTACCAAAGAACAATTCAAGGACAATAGAAAACTAAACACGTATTTGTTATTTTGCGTAGAATCTGTCGAACGATGTTGAAACAACAAATACATCTACCGAACAAATCATTTTTACATCTCCGATCTATCAGAAAGATAATCATCAAACGAACGAATTTACTAATATTAAATGTCCTTCGTCCGAAGGTGTCAATGAAGAAACAGCTCGAATAGGAAGACTTTTATTAAATCAAATACCAATATCTTTATTTGAAAATCTACGTCATCTGTATGTTTAAATAAAATTTTAATACGAGATAAAAAAAAAACGATTTTTTTTTCGTTAAAGTTCAACAAATCGAACAAGACCTATTCAATTCGAACAAAATGATTATTACAAATCACCGACTATCAACGAATGTGATGAAGGTAAACATATTTTGATGTTATTTTGTTTTTCTTATCATTTGAAATTTAGATATTATTTCCGATAACGCTCATCCTGACTCAGCCTATTCGAGTAACCAAGAACGTATTCATCTTGCTCAATCGATCTACGAACCGTTATCCGAATGTTATTCAGGATATTCGTATGTTCAAAGTGATTTTCTTCCAACAAATCTTTCGTCAATTCAAACAACAACAACAACAACAACCGATGAAGCTTATGAATCCGAACCGACAACAATGTGCTCGTCAATTGCCACGACAACACATGTTCATCCTGATCTCGAACATGAATTCGAATATCCTTCACCGCCACCACCTGTGCCCGATCGACGTTTGAAACCGAGTCATCTAAGACCTCGATTGACTAAACAAGAAAATTTTGAAACGACCGAGTACAGTGTCGTTCACAAAACGAAACCCGTACAAAATCTATTGAATTCAACATGTCACGAACCGGTATCGCCATCGACACGATCGATGAGTAGCCGACATTATTGCGGTTCGATACCGGTTGCAAACGAAATCATACAATCGACAAAACTCGAAAGCAATCAACAGCATAAGGACAAGAATAAAGAGAAACGACATGGACGAACATTGAATTGTCTGCATCCATCGACAACCGATGAATATAAAATCAAATCGAGAAAACAAAAGAATAAAAACGATTTCGATGAAGCTACAAACGGACTCGCTATTCGTCTTCCAGCACCGCATGTCAAGTAACATAATTCTCACCGACTTATCATCGCTCATAAAACTTGTCGTTTCTTTTTTTTTATTATTCTTAGGCCTTCATCGAAACGAGCCGCCAATCCAATGACAAAAAATCGACCCTCGTACTACGAAACATCGGTCTAGAACTAAGTGTGCTTGTTTTTTGTATTTGTACAAAAGCTGTTATCTCGAGAACTTGATTAAACTCTCTTGTTTCTCCAGTAATCAATCCTGTGTCGATTTTGTGTTTTCTTTTTTTATAATGCGCGCGCGCGTGTGTGTGTGTTTTTATGATATAAATATAAATTAGATTGTGCACTCTGCTCATCGAGAAAGAAATTTGTCGTTTTATTGATCTCATATCAGCCAGCTAAAGATATGACAAGAGCAACTGGATTGTGTAACAGCGAGTGACGACTAGCGACATCTGTTCGAATAAATCGATGAGGATTTGTTCGAGAAAATTTCTAATTGAAAAATTCTACGAGAGAATTTAATGAGAAAAATAATTTCGATTACAAAAAAATCACTCGAATGAAAGTAACTATCTGGATCTATGAAGACCTGTTGTAAACTATGGATTGTCGAGAAGTAAATAAAACTGAATCAAAACGTTGGAGATTGGATGTCTTGTCAGTGCTCATTTATTTATCGTTTTCGTTTTCTTTCGAATTCTATATCGATTTGATTTCGTTGTAGACCTATTTTTAAGTCTTTTTTCAATAACAAAAAACAAAATCGAACATGTCGGCCAAGAAACCAGCCACATCAGCTACACAAAAAGCTTCAACTGCAGCAAAAAAAGCAGCTCCAGCTACAACTCCAGCTGCACCAGCACCAAAAACTGAAGTAGAAATCGATTTCTTTTGTTTAAAATTCATCGATTATTTCTCGTTTCAGAAAAAAGTCGAAGTTGTTCAAAAACCAGCTGCTGCTGCTCAAGCTCCTGCTGCTCCAGCTAAACCAAAGGCCACTGCACCAACAACAAAAACATCATCGTTGGCTAAAACATCAACAAAAGTAACGAAAAAAACGACAACAACCAAAACCGGTGGCAAAAAGAAGGCTAAATCGATTAAATACTTCATCGATTGCACACATCCAGTTGAAGATGGTATTTTCGATCTCAATGCATTCGTACGCACATCTTTTTTTCCTTCATTTGAAATTTTCGTAATACTCGAATTGATGTTTTTGATTTAGGAACGATTTTTACTCGAAAAAATGAAGATCAATGGTAAAACTTCGAATTTAACTGGTAATGTTGGTATTGACAAAGTTAAAGCTAAAATATCCGTTACATCTGAAGTTCCACTTTCAAAACGGTAATTGGATGATAATCAAAACAAAAACTAACGAACTTTTGCTTTATTTAGTTACATGAAATATTTAACAAAGAAATTCTTGAAAAAACACGAACTTCGTGATTGGTTACGTGTTATTGCTAATTCAAAAGATGCTTATGAATTACGATACTTCAATATCAATCAAGAAGAAAACGAAGGCGAAGAAGCTTAAAAACACTCTTCAATAAATATCGAAGAAGAATAACAAGAAGAAAAAAAAATCATTCAATTGTGATTGTTTTTTTTGTTGTTTAAGAAAGAAAAAAAAAGAAACAAACAAACAAACAAACATTTTCCACCTGAGATAATCATCTTTTACATTTCTATCGAACTGATTCTTGCTGTTGAAGTTTCATGTTGTTCTTGTTTCGGTTCAGATAATTGCCTATAGGAAAGCCAAGATATGCCGCAAAATATAGCCGATAAACTTCGAAAACCGAAGCCAAGTAAAGCGAGAGATATAGCCATGCGTTTATTATGATAATGTTTGCACTGAGATTTGTAACCGCATGTTTCACGTATCCATGTTTGACATGCACGATCGATAATTGATCCGAAAAGAATCGTTCCTGGAAGATAACCAAGTGATTTCGTTAGAGTTGATTTAAATCCTAAGGAAAATGCACGATGATGAACTTCAACACTGTACAATGTTGATTTCAATGCAGGAACAATAGCACAACACGAGAGAAATACGACAATAAATGCACCGCATAACGTAAGAATTAAATTTATTGTACATTTACGTTCTTTACATCGACCTAAGGATGAGGTTACGATTTTGCAAATATGAATTGATGAATTTTCGTTTGAAACTTACCGACAGTAACTGTACTGTTTTTTGGTAAACATAAACAATCGGCATATTTCCCTTTTAAAATCTGCCGACAGCCTAATAGACAAGGATTTTGATAGGTTTCTTGATTGGCTAGATCGCAAACGGGTTGATAGATATTCATATCGCATTCTTCGACAACGAAAAATCATTTTATTTTCTCGAAAATATTCAAATCTTTTTCTCTTACGGCATTTGCGTTTACACGGACTTTCACTTCGATCTGTATCCGTCAACGGTTCTTCGAAAAAATCTTGATCAAAAGCTGTCGTTATAACCGGCATCGAATGCGTTGTTCCTACGGTAGATAAATATCAGTTACTATCTTTTCACTTTTTTTTCAATCCTACCAATTGTCGGCTCACGACAATGTAGCATCAAACCCAAGAAGATCACAGATGATAGAGCTAAAATAATACATGCAAATTTCGCGCATTGTCTTCCGTTCATATTGAATCGTTTGACACAATAAGCACCTAATGGCGTGCCGAACATAACCGAACATAGGGAAATGACGCCCATGAATATACTCGAATGAGATGAACTCGTACGAAATTGATATTCGATATGTTTACTTAAAAATGCAAGATAACCTTTGATCAATAAAGCTTCGATTATTGCACAGCCAGTTACGCCCATATATCGTAGATTGGTGACTAAATGTTTGATAAGAATGAAGATTTCTTTGTAGAAAACCTTTTTTGATTCAGTTGAATCGGTTTGCTGAGATAATTGATAAGTTTGATTGCGAGAAGACTTTTGAGATTTATTCGATTGACGAAAATCGAATATACAAAGTAGAAAACAAAGTATTATACTCAAACATGTTCCTATGGCGTAAACAAGCCACCAAGCACCGACCCATTCCGAATAATTCGGTGTTAACCAAACCGGTTTTTTAATGTATGTATAAACTTTGAGAAATTGTGAAGTCGCAAGAAAGCCGAGACCAATGCCTATTCCACCAACAGCATAATAAATTCCTATAGAAAGAAAACATTGACTTCGAATTGTTCAACTTCAAAAGTCAAACTAACCTTGAGCTAATGGTGTTTTTTCTTGAGGAAATAAATCTTCGATTAAAGTCACTGCTAAAGTCGGCAATGCTGCTGAACCACAAGCGTTAATAATATTCGAAAGATAGAAAACATATTTTAATTGACTGAGAAATTGTAAATTATTCGATACTGAACAAACACTCATCGTTCGATTCGGATTGCACAATGTTAAATGATCAGCAACATGCGAATCTAATATCGGACGACCTCGTTTAATTTCTAATAAATGTGGAAATGACATAACAAAAAATCCACACGATAGTACGCCCATCGATATTGCAATCCAACGAACTTTTCGTCGACTTCCATCACCGAGATAGCCGATAATTGGATATGAAAATATGGCAACAAGTTCATAAACTGATTGAAATAAACCTGTTTCAGTTGATGTCATATAAAAACCTGATTCGAGTGTTGTCATTATTGCATTGTTAGCTCCGCCGACAATTGCATTTTGAAGCATATTACACAGACATATGAGTATAAATACGATTTTTTCAGATAAACTCATCGATTTCGTTGTCGATGGTGCTGATGAATGATTTGTTTCTTCTTGAATATCATCTGTTGAATTCATAATTTCATCTGAAATGAAAAAATCAGCTGTTTACCGAAAATCTTCTGGCAAATTTTTATATGTCCTGATAAAAAGTAATCCGATCATCGTCGTACTTTTTGTTACTCGAAATGTTAAAACATTTCTTATTGAGTTCTCTGGCATTCTCTCGTTCACCTATTTCCAAATGTCATGACGTCAATCGTACGAAGAAAAGCAAATCTTTTGTTATAATTAAAAAATATACGTATATACATCGGAATTTCACTTCGAATCATCGGAATGTTTTGTACAGTTTTTTTTTGTTTCAAGAGAAAGAAAAAGAAAAACAATATTATGACGACATTGATCTTAGTATACGTATATTTTCATACAAAAAAAAAGAAGAAGAAACTCGTAAGATTCGAATGAAAAGGGATTTTTGTCTTTGCGTTGTTCTTTTTCTTCTTCTTTTTTATGACGAGACCATCAAATCAATCGATTGGAATGTTAAGAACAAAACCAAGACTACGAATATATATTGCGATGATAATGACATGCCATGATTGCTACGAAGTCCACCTGAATAAATAACAATTGAAATTCAAATGAAAACAATCAAGAAATAGTTTTACATGGAATAGGAATGTTTCGTGGATCATCACAGCGAAGCCGTTGTGAATTCCATTTCAAACCCGATGTACATTCGCCCATTTTACTCTTTCGTTGATCAGTACAAGAATAGTAATATCGACATTGACTATCGAGATCAGCATACCAACCATTCGGTTGACCGATACCTATATATCTACTCTAGATTATTCACCCGAACAAAAAAAAACAAGAAAATGTCGAGTTTTTTACATGGATCAATTCCACGTTCGTTGACTGGCCGATTTTCACAGAAAACTTTTCGATAATCAGCACACACTCGATTATCTTCATCGAATAATTGCTTGTCAGAACAACGAACACGAGCAATCACGTCTTCTTTACATGTATAATAATCTTCAAAACAGAAAAAAAACAATGAACAAATTTTCGATTCAATTGCAGATTCTACATTGACAATTCTCAGGATCAGGCGTATTGCCGTGAAATGTACATTCAGTGTCTTCAACTAATTGTGAAATCGGTATTGTAGCACGATGACGTGCTGCACGAGTTATAACTGTTGTCGATTGTGTCGTTGTTTTACGTCGTTTTGCAGATTTCGTTTTCTTATCGAAATCAAATTCATCATCCGAAGATTCAGTTGTTGTTTTGAGAACATAATTTGTTACTCCTTCACTTTGACCCCCTGAAACAGTCGGACTCAAATATTGATTATCAAAAAAGAAAATCAAAATACTAATTACAATTCTCTGGTGGAGTCCAACTAGGTCGTTCACCGTTTTGACATTCGATATTTTTCGATAGATCACATCGTTGATGATCAGGATCATAGGTCATTCCACTTCCACACCTAAGACAATGATTTTAATATTCAAAATGAAGAAAAAAATCAATTTTAATCATTCCTACCATCCTTCAACACTAATTCCTGTATTACATGTAAAATATCTAAGACAGACGAAAAATTGTTCAATTCAATGTTTGTGCGTGTTTTATAAATCTCACTTTTCACAATCAGTTGGCGATGGCCATCGTCCATCTTTCGGACAGATGAATTCCTCACTATTCGAAATAAGATCTAGACAATAGTCGAAATGAAAATCCTTTTTTTTTTGAAAATAATCTCTATTTTTGACTTACATTGAATACTCAGTATAAAACCGAGTAGACAAATTCGAAACATGTTTTTCTTTTTCTCTTTTGTCTTGTTCAATCAAATACAAAAATCTTTATCATGTATTTGTTCAATTGTGCGAGAAGCTTAGATTAAGTCAATAGTTTCCTCTTGTTATTTTTGTTGTTGTCGTCTCTCTCTCTTTCTCTCTATTATTCAGATAGGACAATGAAGACGTAATATATTGATAAACATTCATTTTTCGTCGGCTAGTTTGCCGATTAGCTTACAGGTAATCTCGTCAATATGTTGAGTCTATTGATTTAAATAAAAAGGAATTCTTTTTCTTCTCCTTTCGCTTTTCTTTTCGTTTATTTGCCACACCTAAGCTTTTCGGCAGAGTATTTGTTTTGCTACTAAAGAAGAAAAAAACGAAATTTATGTATTATTTACTTATGAAATTTAAGTAAACAATGTTTTCGTTGCATATAGAATCATAAAAACAAAAATACAGTTTTTCTTTTTTATAAATGCTCGAACGAATTTCTTTTTCATCTTATTATTTCAAAATTCAAGTAGCATCAGTGTGAACACGAACAAAAAAAATGCCAGACGTAGATTTCGGTGCTTGTGTATCTAACTATTGGTTTGTTTGGTATGTTTTGTTTAATGAAAAGAGGAGAAAAATACTTCACGAGACCAATTCGTTAAATCTATTTCAGGTCTGTCAATGGTCTTGGTTCGATATTTGGTTTAGCAATTAATATGGCTGTTTCATATTTCTTTCTCAAATATTTCCATAATATGCAAGGTGCAGCTCAATCCGCAATGCCATCGGGATAATCATCAAGTTTTGAGTAGTCCCGGTCGCAGTTCACCATAATTAACATTTGAAAAATCTGAAAGATTTACCTTTTTTTTGTTTACGATGTAATAAAATCGTTTGAATCATAAGATATGTCTCGTGTAATAAGATGAAAGAAAAGTAATTTCGCAATAGTATTGCAATAGAACGTCATTAGTGTCTCCACATATAAATGTAGTCAGATGGTTTACACATAAAATAGTAAAAAAAGAAAAAACAATGGCGTCTTGCACGGTAATTTCGTCAGGTGGATCTGATCCTTCGTTTTTAAGATTTCGAGTGCCTTTTCAATCGACTAAACAAAATGAAAATTATCTTTCCAAAGTTATTCTTGTCATCGATCGATCGGGATCGATGAGTGGAAGTAAAACTAATCATTTTTTTGCTACAAAACCTATAAAATTTTACTCTAGACCCATGGAAACAAGTTCAAGCAGCTGTGAAATCGATTCACGAAATGCATCAAATGGTTGCACGAGATGCTGGACAAGAACCAATTGTCGTTACTTATAACGATTCAGTATCGATCAGTAATTTAGAAGCAATCGAACGAACACAAGCAGCCGGATCGACTGATTTCGTTAAAGGTAATCAAACAATGTGACGTCGATCAAATATGACTTTTGAAATCTAGTTTTCAATCAATTGCAAACAATTGTCAAAGAAGTTGGCAAACAAAAACGTATTGTCATTATTTTTATGACAGATGGCTGCGATACATGCAATCGTCCGAATGTTCTCATCGATGCTCAAACAAAATTACGAATGTTCTTGAAAAACTACGGTTCAAATTGTGTCGTACATGTTATTGGTTATTCGACTGGTCACGATTTAAATATGATGAATACATTGAAAAGTTTAGGTACAACCGAAGGTATTTATCGTTATGCCGAAGGTTCGACTGGTTTAGACGAAAAATTTCGAGAATTATTCGAATTTGCTGATTCAACTGTTGAATTAACTGTTCAATTGCCGAATATCAAAGAACCAATTCGAGTCACTGGAGAATTAGCTGATTCCGATTATGTCGAAGCTGAATGTTGGTTATCATTAACCGATAGCATGCAGCAACAGCCATTAATCGTCAAAGTCGGTTCACAAGAACATCAAATCGTTCCAACTGTTGCTCAACCCGATACAATCTTTCTTTTAAAAGCTCTTTCAAAACGAACAAACGATATTTCAACTCAACAAGAACTCGATCAAATCCAAAGTGAATTACAGAACATCAAAATGTTCGGCAAACATATCGGTGGCAATCAAAACGAACGAAGAATTGCCATGGAACTTCGTGCTGAACTACAAACACGTTTAGACGCTCTACACGCGATTATGGGTGACATCGCACGTGGAACATTAGATGGTGTTGGTGCTCTTGCCAAAATGAACGATCTTCGATATGCTGATAAGTATGTTGATTGTAAATGTTCGATAAGTTTTCTATCGATCTATTGAATAGATTTTCGAAATCATCTCGACAACGTCGAATGAATCAACGAGCTGTTCGTAATCAATCGGCACTTCAATCGATCGACAGTAAATTAAATGAATTAAAATTCAATGAAGATACAGATTTTACTGATGTTGATTTAACAACATTTACTTGTTGTTTAACATTAAATTCTTGTAAAGATATGATGGTAGATAGTCGAGATGATATCATGGGCGTTGGTCTTGTTGTTGAACGACAGGAACATGTTGTCGATGCACCAACATTAATCTCAGTTAAAGACGTGTCCGTTACTATTCTCTCGAGATCGGCATGTGACGATGCAATTAAAATGAAATTGAACATTGTCGATGCTGCTCAACTTCATGGAGGTTTTACTGCATCGAAATCAAGTGCACCAACAACAAGTAACAACTATCGAGCAAAACCAGCTAATACTCCATCGGAATTTACTCGCGGCGTAGCTGCTGAAGCTATAAATACATTCTTGCCTCTTTACATTTGCGATGCACATTTCGAACGTGTTAAAGTTATGTTAGAGCCAATACTTGGTTATCTATTTACATTGGATATTACAGGATATAAAAATGATCAATTGTTAGGTCTCTATTCGATTCTTGGTCAAATGATGAATGCAAGTGCTAAAAATGAATCTGAACGCGAAGAAATGATTCTCTATGAATTTACACGGTTATGCAAAGGATTAATTCCTCGAACACGAGAATATCTTGGCGAAGGAAATGATTTGTTAGAGAAATTTCTCAGTGGACCAACTGGTCGTAGTAAAGCACATATACAGAATCTCATGACTTTATTTGGATATATGCATGCATGCGGAATTGAAACTATTGATGATCGAATTCGATATGCAATCGTCGAAGAAATCTATCGACGTCATTTTGCTTTTGTTTACAATGGTATGTCGGATAATGTGATCAATGAACATTTACAAGATCTATTGTATGATCGAGGAACAAATGGAGCAGAAGCAAATCTTAATGATTCATCATTTGTCAAAACGAAAAATGATCGAACAATCGATGGACATTTTGCTAAATATGCTCGAGCGATTTTGAAAACCAATGAAAAAAATCCAAAAATTCCAAGTGAAACTATTCAAATTGAATACGAAATTCCTGAACGACCGATTTGTTCGATGAATGATCAAATTCGTACGAAAATCACTGCATTATTATCATCATTTTCTGTCAAACCAATTGCCAATGTTCTCGATCGATTGGGCATTAAAATGTTGGACGTATCCAATGAACACGAATGTCAAATTCTTCGTTCAATGGTCGTTCAATGTCTTCGTTTCTATTCGAACGATGCAATGAATTCCGCCGTTTTGAACAAAACATTTTTCAATGCACATACAGATTCTCAACAGATACTCGTTGCAGCTCATCAAGATTTCGATTCACAACGACAAAATATGACTGCAAATCGAATCGAACAAATTCGAGCATTAGAAATCGCACGACGAGCTGTTCTCACTGATGACATGGGCGTTTTTCTCGGACGTATGATGGTCTATGCACCGACACGTGGCGGTAAAATTTTCGACACAATTCTCAGCTTATTAGTCGATCGAACAGGAAAACCAGCGCCTTTGTTAGGAGAAAAAATGAATGTTATTTTCACTGGTCAATATCGAGAACATCGAGATGCGGAAAAGGTATTTGATGTAATTAGTAATGGGATTGCTTGGTTTCCTGATCGTTCGACTATTGAACGAGTCAAACAAGCGTTAGGCGAAGATCAATGGGATGATTTAGATCGATTAATGCGTGGTCGAACATGCGGACATGTCTATCGACTATCTGATATTCCCAATCGTCATGGCTTTCATAACTCACATCCAAATCCACGTTTAGTTGTCATGTGGTCATCATAATTACAAAACTTGAATTTTCTAACTTATTTTTTGTTTGTTTTGTGTGATGATAAGGATAAGAAATAAAGTACAAGATAACTTTTGCAAAGAGACTTTCACTTTGACAAAAAATGAGTATTTTTAAATTAACATTCTTCTTGTACTTGAGCACGCAATGTGAGTAATATTCATTTACGTATACAAACTCATTCGAAAAGATTCTAATTTAAGATGTGGATGCACTTCGTTTTGCTAATTATATTCAGGATCACATGGTACTTCAACGTGCACCACAACGAGCAATTGTTTGGGGATACGGAGATGCAAATGTATCGACTAGTTTAACAATAAATGGACAAATTTATTCAACAATAAGTGCAATCGAACCAGCGAATATACAAGGTGAAAATATCTGGTCAGTGACACTCGATCCAGTTTCCGACGAAGGACCATTTGATATTCATGTATCACAACCATCAGCCAATGGAACATTAGTTAATATTACGCTTCAAGATGTTCTATTTGGGGATGTTTGGATGTGTTCAGGACAGTCGAATATGGTTTTGTCTGTGAGTGCAATTTACAACGGAAGTGAAGAAATAGCGAATGCAGGAAAATATCCTAAAATTCGTTTGTTTACTGCAACACCTATTCCATCGGCTGAACCTGTCGAAGAACTATTAGAAATTTTAGAGAATTGGTCAGTGGCTTCACCGAAAAGTCTCAATGGTTCCTATGGTTTATATTTTTCAGCCGTATGTTGGCTGTACGGTCGTATGATTCATCAAGCACTAGATGGACGACCTATGGGACTCGTTGTCAGTGCCTATGTTGGTACAGCAATCGAAGTTTGGATGCCTCCTGAAGCTCTCAAAGATTGTAATACAACTGAGTAAATCTCTAAGCTCATCTTTTCTCACGCTATTATTAACTTTCTCTGTAGAGAAGAAGATCGAAGAATAGCTTCGTATAATATTGCCATTCCAATACCAACGAATTATACATGTTTATATAATGCTATGATCCATCCGTTTACACGTATGACTATCTACGGCGTGGCTTGGTATCAAGGTGAAGCCAATGGTGGTCCTTTTATTCGTAGATATGCTTGTTCGTTTGCTCGAATGATCACACGTTGGAGAGAAATATGGAATAATCGAACAAATGGAAATACTGATATTTTATTTCCATTCGGTTTTGTTCAGGTATCTATCGTTTAATACCAACGAGCGATTGAAACTTTGTTCTGTCTTATTACTAATTAGTTAGGAACAGAGCCTAACGAAACATATACAATTGGATCACGAACATTAACTCGTTGGCTGCAAACATTTAATGTTGGCTATGTGCCGAATGACGTCATTCCGAAAGTATTTATGGCAGTTGCATGTGATCTTCGTGATGATGCTCATGGGTAAATTAATATACATAAACAGATAGTTATTATTTTGATATTATGCTAGAGGTCATCCGGCAACAAAAACCGATGTTGGCTATAGATTATCACGCTCTGGTCTTGCAATTGCGTATGGAAAACAAATTGAATTTCTCGGTCCTCTCGTTCAAAATGTAACTTATGTCAATGGCAGTTCAACATTCAATATCACCTACCGAGCTGTAACTGACATTGAACTGCGTAGTTCAAGTGGATTTGATGTAAAAATAAATTCTTTTTTTGAAATAGTTTCTATTGACAAATTCGATGATTCATGTGTAGGTGTGCTGCAATGGAAAACAATGTGAACTCTATGGACAATGGTATACATCTGAAATCGTTGGTAAAAATGGTTTAACAATAACTGTCTCAGTGAATAGTTCATGTGTTGGAAAGACTGTGAGCGGTCTTCGATATCTCTGGCGAGATACTCCATGTGATTTTCAAAAAGCAGCTATCTACAGTTCAACTGATGCTAATCTACCATCACCACCTTATTTTAAGTATTCTGATTCACATATTTAATTTAAAAAACAGCAGCAAGAAGTTCATATAAGAGGTCAAATAAAAATTATTTGCCGGAGAAAATTGATTTTTATTGATTTAGTACGTTTTCTTTTTCTTTTTGGAAATATTTTCAATGACCCGTTGCGTATAACATCGTAACAGCGTATCTTAAACAAAAATGTCGTGCTTGACCATTACGACGACAATAACGATAGAGAATATTTGCATTACGTTGTGAACGTTTGACAATTGTTGAACGTTGATATCGATCTTGGTCGAATTCGTACGTATCTCGAGAGTCTATTTCGGAATTATCGGAACTAATTAAGGCATCATTGTATTCGTTCAAGTACCAGGATGACTAAAAAATCAATAAATAATTCATAAAAAAAAGAAACAACAATGGCATTTACTGTAGAACTTATGAACAGAAGGAATAATACGAGAAACAGGCACCATAACTAAACAAAAAAAGAAATAATACTGATTGTTTTTTTTCTTCATATCAAATTGATCTTACTTTCATGATCGTTCAAATAGAAAAGAAGAAAGTATGCGAATTGTATTTCAATAAGAATTATGTATATGTATAATGGAACGATGAATGTGTCTTTTCATTAGATCATTACATTGAGTAATGAATGTAGTAAGTTCTTGCTGTCTTGTTTTGTTTGTTCTTTCTTTTTGGAAAAAATTTTGTTTGCTTTTCGAAAGTGTTGATCAGCTAAAAACAAAATCAGGACTCATTTAGAAAAGATTGTTATTTCTTCGTTAAACAAACAGTTCAACTCGCTCCCTCGTTCTCTCAAATAAAAGACGTCAGAATATTCTGTCTATTTAACTATCTTCAATTGCGTTCTATTTTATTAAATCTTAATAATCCTATGCTAATTCTCGTTAGATCTCTGTTCATTTCGTACTCACGACCGTATGTTAAGAAAAACCAATTATTGGATTCTCTCTCTTATCTCGTTTCTATCGAATTGTCAACAGAGAAGAAAGAAAACCGGAGAGTACAAATAGAGGAAATGAACAGAGAATCAACTATGTTATGACTTCCGTACTTCAAGCGGCTGCACACCCACTCATCGTTGTATAATCATGTATTCAGTTTTGATGAGCTCCGTCGGGATTTGACAGATATATAAAAATCCAATTTTTCATACATAATTGAAGTTCTTTTTTTTTACTCTTGCGTCGTTCCATTTATCTCATGAACAAAAGAAACAACTACTTCGTACTCGAATCGAATTAGACGATAAAACATTTTTGACATGCTAAAAACAATGATTAATTGATTTTCTTTTTATTTGATACGGATTTTTTTCAAAATAAATATTAATGAGCTGTTCGCAATTCTCGTTTGAATAGCTCAGGAGATTTGCATTATTTATTGAAACACGTATTGACACTAGTCGATCGAATGACCTTTCTATTGGATAAAGTCAATTAATGTGAAAGTAATCGACGCTTAGAAATCCAATGAGACACGACCTTTCGACATTGATCCATCGTTTTTTTTACGGATGTATTTGTTCGTAGATCAAATTCAGATTGTAATTCGAGAATTTGTTTTTCTAATGTTCGTCTCGATCGTTGCCAATGTTGACGAACAAGTGATAAATCGTCATTTAACATTTGTTCACTCAAATCATCGACTAGAATCTGTCCATGATGGCTTATTAAATGCAATGAAATATCAGTTTGAGTATTAATCAAACGAGAAAATCCTCGTCTATGATCAATCGACGAATAATTCGATTGATATTGACGATTGAATTCAATTGTTGATAATTCACGAACTCGTTCATTTTCTCGACGAAGTGACTGAAGAAACAAACGCGAATTGAGATCATTGATTATTAAATTCGATGGCACTTCATTGAAATGCATTTTTAGTACATTGTGTTTCCATAGTAACAATGAAGTTTACAAAAAAAAGATTGCGTATTATTGGCGCAATTCTTTGAGGAAAAATATATATGGTTTTTTACTGCGCCATTTTGAAAAGAAAAAAAATCCGCCGATGGGTTGCGGAGTTTCTAACGACGTTGTTGTCGATGCACACCGAGCTTCTAATATTGAAGAAAAGAGAGTAATTGACAGTCCTCCATTAGCAACTGAGTCACCAGGTATTCGATTGCAGAGAAAAACATCGATTTGACACACATATTTTTTTCTTCATTTCAGTCGGTATGAACGTTCTTATTAGTTGTCATAGTGATCGACTAAGTCAAGTCGAACAATTGAAACAAAAACTAACTAAACAAAGCCATGCTTGTTATGTAATTACTGAAAATCAACCGAAATCGATCGTTGCTCGAGCTAATCTCGTTCGATGGTGTGATGTTTGTATTGTTTTTATCAATCGAACATATCAACAAACATTATTTTGTTTGGAAACGATTTACTATGCAAAAGACCTCCGGCAGCCAATCATTGCAATTCTTGCAGAGGACAGTTTTCAACCGTACGGAGGTCTAGGTGCGATTGCTGCCAGTGCACAACAAACAATTGCATTGAAAAATGGTGATATTTCAGAGAATGTCGTTTCACATATAGCCAATGCAATACCACGAGAAAAAAATAAAAAGAAAAAAATGACAAATGTCTTCGAACCATCAACACTAGACAATACAAGCAAAAGTGTTGATCTCATTGATGGAAATTCGAATTCTCCGATTTTAATTTGTACACTCGAAGATGGTATTGCTGTTGAAAGAATTATTTCTGATGCATTAATAGCATCTAATCATAATGTTACAACTGAAGATCTTACAAATGGCAAGCCTATATCGAGTGTTCGACAATGTACTGTTCTCGTAGCAATTTTAACGCCACTTTTCGAACAATCTGCTGTTGCTCAAGCAGTATTCGAACAAGCTCGTCAGCTACGTAAAGGTATTATCCCTGTTATGGCTGTTAAAAGTTGGAAACCGCAAGGTTGGCCGAGTTTAACAATTGCTGGCAGTACATTTTTTCGGATATTTGATAAAGATCAAGCATATAAAAAGTTTTTTGATAGTAATCGAATAACTGATTTACGTGTAGAAGTTGACGTAAGTAGTGAAAAGAGAAATTTAACTTTAGTAATCTCTTGTTTTGTTGTTGTCGAAAAGATTGCTTGTCAACCACGACCAACTCAAGCTGAACGTGAACAAATCGAAACGAATGCATTGAAACAACAAATCGAAGAATGTAAGAGCAAATTACAAACATGGCCACCTGCTCGTAAGTCACGAGTTAAAAATTTCGTCGAAGATCGACAACCAGTTCGCGTACAAATCGACGGTCCAAAAGCGAATTTAAGATTTACTCATATTCATCATTCAATTACACGCATGGATATGAAAGCACCAACACCGTTGCTCGATCAATATGGTTTACCGAAACGAGCAGATCTCGATTGTATGATCAGGTAGAAAGCTTCCGATCGTAGAATGAAAAAAATCATTTTTTGATAATTAGTTATCAATGGGATAATCAAGAGTTGGTGAGACAAATCTACGAGGACATGTTAATGCGTGAGTTGCACACTTGGTTTGATATTTGGGGTTCGATGCAAGGCAATACGAATGAAGCTATGGCTACAGGTTAACGTCGAGTTCAATGTTGAGATTTGCATTTATCTTTTCTGTTTATGAATTAGGTGTTGAATGCGCAAGAGTTCTATTGGTTTTTCTTTCGAAAGCTTATGTCGAATCGGTGAATTGTCAATTAGAATTTCGTTATGCTGTCAAACGTGGTAAAGCTTTTGTGATTATTCGAACGGAACCGAATATTCAAATGGATCAATGGATGCTCGATGCTATCGAAGGCTTTCCTCAATATAATATCTCGTCGTATTCGCAATTAGAAATGGAGATCAATGGTGTTCCAACAGTAAAACGACGGATTCATTTGAAATTTTACTCAAATTCATTTTTAGATCGATGTGATTCTTCAAGCTGTTCGAAAACTAGCTAAAGCACAATCAGTTGATATTGTCGATGATTGTTCCGCTGAATTATCCGAATTACGTTCTCTTCTCGACGATGCCCGTGACGCTCTTAGTGCTGAAACAAGTCAAGTTCGTTACAAAACATGTACACGATGTCAACAACAATTCGATGAACATACTCAAGGTGGCTGCAAAAAACATCGTGCTTATTATATGGGCGGTACTATTTTACAAGGCCGATGGGTTTGCTGTCGACAACTAGAACGAGATTCGTTAGGTTGTGAACCATGCGATCATACTGATGCAGCTCGAGTGTTTACCATGGATCCTTCTTATGGCACATGGACATGGCAACCATCGTAATTAGTGGTTCTTATTGCACAATTCACTATTGCTTTTTCTAAATAACCCATTAAACTATTTTGTTTTTTTTAATAAATGATAAGAAAAAAAAGAATTACTCATCGCATTCTGTATGAAATTGAAAGGGAAAGAATGAAAAATATCTGCTGTACATCATATAAGTATGCTGCTTCTGATTCATCTTCCTAGAAATTATACGTGAGAATGTTAAACGCAAGACAGACCCTATAAATATGACATAAATTTTCATAAATCTTGCTACAAATGGAGACTAATTCGCCTGTAGAATTTCATCGTACAATAGCATTCAAAATTTGTAAACTAATAATTATTCTTTTCGTATTATTTCTTGGGACATGGGCTGCGTTCAATGTCATCCAAAAATATAAATCAAACCGTACTCAAGATCAGGATGATTCAATATCCAAGATAAATATTTCTCAAATTATTCATGCGCCTTCGAACAAAAATGTTAGTTTTTGTGTAACATCGTCTTGTGTGGACACAGGTAAGATTAGAAATATTACTTACAGAATTTAATCAGACTTTTCTCAGCCATTGACCTATTGAAAGCAATCGATGAAACAATTGATCCATGCGAGAATTTCTATGAATTTACTTGTGGATCATGGTTAAAAAAAACAACATTACCAGGAGATAGTAAATTTCGATTTATTTATCATAAAAAATATTCTCATTGAACTCGAATATTAGTTCATTTGAAATCATCATTCACCAAACTAGCAAATGATTTGAACCAAGCACTTGTTGGTAATTAAAAGTTCATTTAATCTCTTCATTCTTCATGAGTCACTCTTTTTTCAGATGTCTTATCATCATCTTCGTCCAAAAATACAATCAAATCAAAAACTACAGAAAATGCACGTCATTTCTACAATGTTTGTGTTAGTGATCTTTCTACGAAAAAATATGATACCGAAGATATACACTCGGCTATTCGCGATAAAACGGGGATCGGATCTATTACAGTTCCATGGAATCTATCCGAAGAATTGATAAAATTAAATAAACACAATGTATTTTTATTCTTTAAAGTCCAAACATCACTTGATTTTGACAAGTCGAAAACGCTCAGACATGTTATTCAAGTTTGTTTTTCAGATCTGAATGAAGACAAATAGGAAATCATTTTGATTGTTTTAGTTAGCTCCAGCTTCTAAATACTATCTTGATCCTATGGACGAATTTCAAGAATTTGCTTCTGCAACACTCGATCTATCAGATTATTTTTCTTTATTCGAACTTGATGTTGAACTTAAACCTGTAACAAATTTTACATTAAGAAAAATTGAAAAAAAATTTCTTAATTTAGTATTTGTTACCACGACATTTCGAAACAATACTAGAACCAACAATCACAACTGTGAAAAATCTCACACAATTAATGAACACAACTGTAAACTAACTTTTCTTTTCATCTCAAAACATCGATATCTTTTTGATTTAGTTTGATTTTAGTAGTTATGTCCGTCGTCTATATCTTTTAGTTGATGTAGTTCTAACTGATGATGATATTGTTGTTGTCTATCTAATCGAAGATATCCGTGCAATCATATCAATTATTGACAAACAATTCATAAATACTTTATATAGATACATGTCAAAAAAATTTCTTCAATCATATGACTCTTATTTTTCGGCCGAATCGAATTCCATTCAAACGAAATGTGCAGAATATCTTACAAGACACATGGCTTTACCTGTCGGAAAACTTTATATTGACAAATATTTTGATGATAATGCTCAACACGAAGTAATCTTGTTTATGGTCTGATGAATAATACATATTTTAAATTATATTTTAGGCAATTGAAATAGCGAGAAATATTCAAGAAACATTCATTGATATGGTTCAACAATCAAAATGGATGGATGAAAGTTCGAAAATACGAACTATTGAAAAAGTAAAATAGATAGATCATCGATTGATAAATTTGATTTTAAACTTTAATTAGATTAAACATATTCGAAATGACATTGGTTATCCAAATTCTTTAAAGAATAACAATTTTGCTTATATCGAAGCAATATATGCTGAAGTATACGAAGTTTCTTTATTCTTTTGACGAAATCTGTCTTTTGTATATTCAAGTATCAATTTACTTCTTCTCATTTCGATAACGTTCTACTCATTCGTCAATATCCTGTCCGACAAAATTTACAAAAACTTCGACGTGCATTCAAACCTGATGAATATAGTTTATTTTCTCCAGTTGTAATCAATGCTTTTTATAATCCAACTAACAATGATATTAGTAAAGAATTTAGAGAAAAATATGTAGATTTATTTTTTTAATATTTATTAGCATTTCCCGCTGGAATTCTGCAATCACCAATGTTTCGAAAAGATGTACCAAAGTAAATGTTCATTGAACTTCATACAAAACAATGTATTCATTGTTCTATTCTAGATATTTAAATTATGGAGGTAACATGAAGAGATACGCAGATATCAAATCGATTTTTATCATTGAATTTAGCATTTGGAGCCATTCTGGGACATGAGATAACTCATGGTTTTGATGAACTCCGTCGTCCTCTGAATATCGATGGTAGTCAGTATAAATTGTGGTCAAAGGAGACAGCCGAGATGTATAAAAAACGATCGAAATGTATGATCGATCAATATAACAATTATATCCTATCTCAAATTAAGCATCGAGTATATTTTCAAATTTCAAAGATTACAATTCACTATTTCATCGTTGTTTTCTTTCATTAGATCAATGGAACTCTTACATTGAATGAGAATATTGCGGATACAGATGGATTGAAGAAAGCTTTTTATGTACAGTATTCACATATTGATTTCGAAAAAACTAATTATATATTCCTATTTCTTAGGCATATCAAAAATGGAAAAAATCTCATAACATAAACGAAGAAAAGATCCCTGGTTTACAGAAGTATAGTGATGAACAAATGTTTTTCATCAGTTTTGGTCAGTTTTATTGCTCAAAAATGAGCGATCTTTATGCAAAAGTGTTGACCGGTGCTGATAATCATTCTCCTCATGAATTCAGGTTAAAACAAACCAAAAATGAAAACAAAAAGTCCAAAAAAAAACATTCATTTTTAGAGTCATTGGTTCAACATCGAATTTCGTCGAATTCGATCGAGCATTCGGTTGTAAACCTGGCCAAAAAAATAGTCGAATAAATAAATGTAAAGTTTGGTAGTCAATATTGTTCTATGACTCATCAACGTGTGATTTCATGCGAATAAAGATATGTTTTCAAGCTAGTTTTCATTGTATAGACACACTTTCCTCTACCTCTATCTTGTTGTCGAGTAATTCTTTCATTGATAATGTTGGTCTCGTTTTTCAAAAAACGTTGAGAGAAAGAAACTACTCAAACCGATAAAAAACTCTTGACAAAAGAAAAGAAAAGTGACTCACTTGTGGGTTTCCAATCATAAACAACATGAGTTCCGACGAAAACATTAATCATATGACCGAGCGTATAAAAGGGCTGCATTGACTTTCTTTTTTATTACCTATTCTTTATTCAAATATGGTGACAACAGAAATAAACGCTGTCTATACGCCTTTAAAAGCCAAGTAAGATACTCATGGATAGAATAGATAAGAAAGCAAAAAAATATAATTCTTCATCGATTAATTAGTTCATCATCATTATCGTCATCGAAAAAAGCACTTGGACTACTTGTCACTCTCTTGATGATTAGTTCGATTTCATTCGCTGTCTTATTTGTAAGAGAAAGAAATAAGAAAAATTGCATTAATCGCGATGAAGGTATGTTTTTTATGACAACTGAAATCATAGAAATATAAAATCAAATTTTGCACATGTAAATAGACACCTCGACGAAGAACGATGACGTATGTCTAACTCCGTATTGTATCCAAACAGGTAGAGACTCGATTTTCACTGTATGATGAAAAGCAATTGTTTGATTTTAGCCAGTCGTTTATTGGAGAATATGGATGAAACTGTTGATCCATGTGAGAATTTCTATCAATTTACATGTGGAAACTGGATGAAAAATACGAAAATAGCATCGAACAGTAAATGCTCGTTTTTTTTCGCACAAAAGACTGTGTTCAATAAGATCTTCTAGGTGAAATTGAGTCTTCAACTCATACATTACATGCTAAAATGTACGATGCCATAATTGGTAAGATGAATTGTGTCAAATAAATATCAATCAGTCAATCATTTTTTTGGCAGATCTTTTGTCTTCATCTGAGTTGAACGAAACTGAACTACCGCAATCAACTGTGAATGCTCGTCGATTGTATCGTTCATGTGTCAATGAAAATAGTCTAGTCGACGAAGACATGGATCCATTTTTACTGTCATTAAAAGAACAATTTTTCAGTTGGTTAACATCTTCGAATTCAACATTTGATGAGCTCAATTTCTATCTTGCGGAGTTATTACTTAAATTTAATGAATATAATACTTTCTTCTTCTATCAAGTGAAAACAACACTCGATTTCGATAATCTCGAAACATTAAAATATCGTATTCGAGTTTGTTTCTCTCGTACTGAGATTTTCGACGAATAAATCTGTTTTTTGATTTGTTGGCTAGATCACACCGGGTCATATTCGACATAAAGATGATGATGATGAATTATTATTCGAAGGTCGAGAGAAATTTTTCAAATACTTTCAAGATCCAACTTCAACCGTAGCTACGAATCAATCAACATCAGTAGACAGTCATCGATTCGAAGAGTTTCAATCAGAACTTAATGATGTAATGAATATTATTTCCTATGACGAAAAAAAACATTGACTTTTTCTATTTCCATAGAATCTCAAATGGACAAATATTCCTTATGAATCGGGCGATATCATAACAACTGTTAAAAATCTCACTAAACTCATCAATACAACTGTAAACATATGTCTTCATTCCTTCAATGATTTTTCTCTTTTTTTCTTTTAAATTTAGTTTGACTTTAGTAATTATGTTCGGCGTTTATATCAGCTAGAAAATGTGAATCTCACCGATGACGATATCGTTGTTGTAGCTAAAATAGAAAATATTCGTAAAATATCCGATATTCTCATTCGATATTCTCCGAAGATTATATTTACATATATGATAACGAGATTTGCTCGTGCTCAATATTTTCATCTATCAAAACGCTTACGAGCTATGGTCAAAGAAACATCTATAAGCGAGTCAACGGCTGAGGACTCACGTGAACTTGCTTGTGCAAAATATGTTAATCGACATATGGGTTTTGCCGTTTCGAAATTATATATCAAGAAATATTTCGATCGAACAGCTCGAGAAGAAGTATAACTCGAGTTCTTCACTTGAGTATTTTATGTTTTATTTGATTTTCTAGGCTATTGAATTAGTCGAGAATATACGTGCGACATTCATTGAAATGATTCGAAAATCCAGTTGGATGGATGATGTATCGAAACAAGGAACTGAAGAAAAAGTTTGATGTGCATTCAAAATTTTGAAATTAGGAAATATTCGCTTTTAGGCTCAAGCTATACATGCAAAAATCGGCTATCCTGCCTATCTTAACGAAGAGAATCCGACGAAACTAGAAAAGATGTATGCAGAGGTAAAATCGAACATTTCAATTTATCCTCAATATGTCAATCGAACATTTCGAATTTAGTATCAATTCAATTCGTCTCATATTAACAATGTGTTTCGTTTACTTCGAATAATTCTCAAACAAAATCTTCTTAAACTTCGCGAGGTTTTCGTTCGAGAAGAATGGTCACTGGTTACACCGACAACTATCAATGCTTTCTATTTTCCTCTTCTCAATGATATCAGTATTATCTCATTTCGGAAATGAAAACTAAGGAATCTGTTTGTTTGTTTGCTTTAGTCTTTCCTGCAGCGATTCTCCAGCCACCATTTTTCCATAAAGATGCGCCGAAGTACGTTGAATTCGAACTGAAAATCGAGGTTTTCTCTGTTTGTTTTCTTTAGATATATGAACTATGGCGGTGAGTATGAGCGGAGTTTGATTGGTAAATTGTTTTGAGTGAAATTTGATTTAGCCATTGGTACAACAATCGGTCATGAAATTACTCATGGTTTCGATGAAATGCGTCGATATTTGGATAAAGATCGAAGAAATTTTACCGTATGGTCAAATGAAACAACAGAAATCTATAATAAACGATCGAAATGTTTGATTGATCAGTACAATAACTACACGATTTCGCAAATCAATCGAACTGTACGATCGAAATTTTAAAAAAAAACACTCGAATTACGCTTTTATTTCAGGTCGATGGAAACAATACACTCGATGAGAATATATCGGACAATGACGGACTAAAAAAAGCGTTCTATGTAAATATTTCAAGTTGAAAAATAGTTCATAGTTTCGTTTTGTTCGATAGGCATATGAAAAATGGCGGAAAACGCACGGAACACTCGAACAGAAACTACCTGGCCTAACGAAATATTCTCGTCGGCAGATGTTTTTTATCAGTTTTGCTCAAATCTGGTGTTCGAAAACGACAAATGATTACGTTCGATTGCAACTTTCCTATGCCGATCATGCGCCTCATTCGTTCAGGTTTGCATTGATCGATTCATTTTTTTTTAAAATTCAACAATTGATTAACTCGTAGATTAATCGGTACGACATCGAATTTCATCGAATTCGATCGAGCATTTAAATGCCAACCTGGTCAAGGCAACAGTCGAGCGAATAAGTGTACTGTCTGGTGATAACCTTGAAAACTGACGAAATCTCTTTTTATTTTCTTTTATCAAATAAATCGATTTGCTATGTTCGGTTTTTTTTTGTCGATATAACAATCTTGAGTAGATTTCACGTGATTAAGTTAATTATTTGATTATATCATCCGACTTGACAATGACGTTTATTTAGTACTAATAATCGACTTTTGGCACGTTAAGTTCTTATCTATAGGGCTTGTCACAATACCCGCCGCCTTTCGGCACATATCCTTTTCAACATGCATTATATATTGAAGAAAATATCTTATCTTAAATACTTTTTTCCTTTCTGGGACTTGTGCATTTGAAAAGCTAAGAATGTCGAAACAAACGAACATACTCATTGGATTGTTTACTATTGCTATATCACTTCTTGTTCTAAGTCTATTCACAACTTTAGTCGTTCGAGAATTTAATCATAGAAAACAACAAAGTGTGTAGAATTTATTTTTTTTTAAATTCATTCACACATATTTTGTCCTGTGAATAGAGAACGTTATTCAAGTAGATGATATCTGTTTGTCAGCTAGTTGTGTCAAAGCAGGTAATTGATTGAGTTTGCTTCTGCGAGAGAGGGAGAAATGATTTTGTGTCTTCTTATGTCGTAAGCTAATCATCTTCTTCAACGAATCGATAAAACTGTCGATCCATGCGAGGATTTCTACGCATTCAGTTGCGGAACGTGGATGAAAAATACGAAGATTCTCAATGGTCGTACGTATTGATTGATTTCGAATGACTTGAGAATTGTTTTCATTTTTCTTTCGATAGAACATGTCGAATCAGCTCTACATCAAATCAATACAAGAATCATCAAGAATATCAATGGTAAATTCGACAAAACAAGACGACATTCGAATATCGAGTTTATTTAGAATTACTATCGTTGTCTTCGTCGGATGAAGTCAACGAGCCAAATTTCATGAAAAATACTCGTCGTTTATACGATTCATGTGTCGATGAAAACAGAATCGAGATGAACAATTATACAACAAAACGATTTCTCATTCGAACAGGTTTTAGCAAATTTCTCGTTAATCGAACATCGAATCTGCTGGATATGTTATTAAAATTGAATGAATACAATACATTTTTCTTCTATCACGTTGAAACCGATGTCGATGAGAAGAATACCGAACAATCGATCTATCGTATTGAAGTGAATAACGAACGAAAACTTTGGTTTATTTTCGAATGAAACTAGCGATTTGATGTACTTAGATGAGTCCAGGTCGTCTTCTCGATGTTGTTGGCAATTTTTTAATTCCATTTGAATCGTATCTAACATCGAATGATGGTCCAGAAATAAACATAACGAGATTACAGACAACTGCTAATTTTTCCAAGCAAATCGCCGTTGTTAGTCGAAAGATGTTCATTTGTTTGATTTTGTTTTTCATTCAATGATCATTTTCTAGAATCTTTGGTCACCAAAAGATGAAGCCTACTACGAATCCGAAGATCTTCTCACAACCGTCAAAAATCTCTCTCAAGCACTCAACACAACCGTACAGATTGACTTCGATTTATTTTTCTCAATCTTTCTTTGACTTTCATTCAGTTCGATTTCAGCACATACATTCGTCGTCTCTACAAACAGGCGAACATAAATCTCGCCGACGATATTCCCGTTGCGATTTACAAACTTGAATCGATTCGAAATATCGTCTCGATCATTGACAATACGTCGTGGGACACTATTCTCGACTATGCGACGACACATTTCGTTGCTCCACAATACTTTCATATGCCTGTTCGATATCGAATCAAAGCCGATTTCCTCCAGCAGCCAATGAGCATTTATAGTAAAGAAACACGAGCAATTCAATGTGCGAAATTCGTTTTCAAACATATGAAATTAGCCGTGTCGAGACTTTACAATGATAATTATCATGATAAATTCGAATTAGTTGAAGTATGAACATTTTTCTTTCTTCAGAAAATCGAATTCAGGTTCTTCTTTCTTGTCGAGGTAATTGATATGATGAAAAATATTCAAAATGAATTCGTTAAAATGATCAATCAATCGATATGGATGGATCCAATTTCGAAAAAACGAACAATCGAAAAAGCCTATGCGATCGTCGATCGAATCGGTTATCCTGGTTTTCTAATCAATGATAATATAACCATACTCGAAGACTTTTACAAAGAAGTAATTCACGATGTCCATCGAATTGAAATCATTGATTCGTTTTCGTCTAGCATCTATTCAACTCATCACATATGGAAAATGCTTTACTTCTACTTCAGTTGAATGCAGAACGAAATCTGAAGAAAATTCATCAGAAAATCTTTCGAGAAGAATGCTGCGATTATGATCCTATTACTGCTAATGCGTTTTACACGCCATTTTTCAATGAAATCGGTATTATTTGATGAGAATCTATTTTCATACACATGTTTTTTTTCTTCTAGTTATTCCAACGACGATTCTCGAGCCGCCATTTTTTCATAAAGACGCACCAAAGTATTTGCAAAACATTTTGTTTTGAAGCCAATTGATCTGTTTTTGTTTAGATATCTTAATTACGGTGGTAAGTTAGTTGCGACGAGACAATTCCGAATGAATCCTGTTGAGTTTAGCTATTGGATCCGTCATCGGTCATGAAATAACTCATGGTTTTGATGATACGCGTCGACATCTTGATAAAGATCGAAAGAATTATACATTATGGTCGAATGAAACAACAAAGACTTATAACAAACGATCGAAATGTTTGATCGATCAATATAATAATTATTTAGTCAAACAAATCAATCGAACAGTTCGACATAAAAACGACACTTTCTCACAAGATATGATCTTTTTTCCCTACTTTACTAGATCAATGGTACACAAACAGTCAATGAAAATATTGCGGATAACGATGGATTGAAAAAGGCGTACTTTGTAAGTCTATTTTGAAGAAAAAGAAGTATTTCTAATCAGACCTTTTGATTAGGCCTATCAAACTTGGTTGAAAAACCATCAGACTATCGAAAAGAAACTTCCTGGTTTAACTGATTACTCGTCAGAGCAATTATTCTTTATCAGTTACGCTCAATTATGGTGTACGAAAATGACGAATAAATATGCTGCCTATCGAGTTCTTAGTGATGTACATTCTCCATCGGAATTTCGGTAATCATGATAATGATGATGATGATTAAAAAAGATTGATTTGTTTTTAAATAGAGTTCTCGGTTCAACATCGAATTTAGCCGCGTTCGATAAAGCATTTCGATGTCGATCAGGGCAACGAAACAGTCGAGTGGATAAATGCAGTGTTTGGTGACATTGAATTTTGTTTCGAATAAATTTCTTTGTTTTTGTGCATCTTAATTTTATTCAATAGACAAAACAAAGACAGAAAAAACGGTGACATGACCTAACATTGATATAGTCAGTGAAAATATTCTGTTAATGATCAAATAGAAATCGACTTGTTTTTGATAATATTGTTCTTTTTTAACCATAATCTACAAGTGAATTCATAGAAATTCTCGCATGGCTCAATTGTTTCCAATAGATCATCGGCTGAGAAAAGTTTACTCAAATTCTGTAGATAATATTTGAGATCCTACCTGTTTTCACACATAAATGAGTGACGCAGTGACGAACATTTTTTCCCTTATATAATCTTTTTACGGAATGTAATTACTAATCGTGTTTTATTTGAAACGAATGAAAAGAAGTAAATTGATTGTTAGTTTCTCTTTAGTATAAAAAATAGAAGAAAAAATCAGTTAATAAATATGACATTTGTTTATTCGGCTATTGCCTTGACCGGGTTTACATTGAAAAGCTCGATCGAATTCAATGAAATTCGATGTTGTACCTTTGACTCTGAAAGGAATTTTCAAGAGATACAAACGAAACATCGATCGGTTTACCTAAATTCTTTGGGAGAGTGAACGTCAAGTGAAATCACGGTTTGATGATATTTTTCATCAGCTTTCGAACACAAACCTTGACCGAAACTAATAAAGAAAAGTTGTTCGGCTGTGTATTGTTGAAGGCCAGGAAGTACTTTTTCAGGATATTTTTCCATTGACTTCCAATTTTTGTACGCCTGTAAAATAAATGCATAGTCAAAAGAATAATTCAAAAATAGAAAGTTTAGAAACATGAAAAGCCATGAGTACTCCATCATTATCTGCCAAATTTTCGTCTAGTGTTTGATTTCCATTCATCTAATTCATAAAGATTAATTTCTCACGTTTTTTTTTTAAAATAGTTTTACGAACTTGTTTATCAATTTGAGTGACAGTATAATTATTATATTGATCAATTAAACATTTCGATCGATTGTTAGCTAAAATATCGGGAATCGTATTGAAGGCATGAGCAATTTCGTGAGAAATAACATATCCAATAGCTGAAACTCAAGCAATTCAATACGCATTTATTTTATTGATTGAAAACCTACTTGCATAAGTAACATATCTACAAGTAACGCACATATAATCATAAATAAATATTAATCGTTGTTTTTACTTTGGCATGTCTTCTGGGCGAATGAATACATGAAGCATGGCAATTGGTAAGACTTGACAAAAGAAAGAAATATATCAATGGAAACCGATTTTTCAATAGTCTATTCGTAACTACATATTTCATTTAACGATTCGAAATAAAATGCATTCACAGTCAACGGACTAGATGATAGCCATAGAAATAAATTAGTGTCATTTGTAGCTGGTTGAAGAATTTCTTTCAGTTGTAATTGAAGTAAAGTTCGAATGTTTGTGAAGTAGGATGAACCGAAATTATACTATTTAAATAGTTTTTTTTTCTTTTATATTTAAACACAACTTACATCAGCATAGATATCTTCTAGTTTTGTTGATTTATCGTCATTTAAAAAGTCCGGATAACCGATATATACTTTCATTGTTCTGATCTGAATAATAATAAAACGAATTGTTTACAAAAACAGAACGAGCTGATGTACTTTGTTGTACGCTTTTTGTTTCGAAAACTTGTCTGTCCATGAGACATTTTCAATCTTATGAATAAACATTTGCCGTAAATTGTCAATCATTTTCAATGTCTTCAAATCAATAAGAAAAAACAAATGTTTGTAAATATTGAAAATAAATTCTGACTTTGCCACGATCGATTTGATCGAAATATTTGCTAATATAAAGTTTTGTCACAGGCAAACCCATTTTTTTAGTAACAAGTCTAGCACAAGCGAGAGCTCCTGATTTTTTACCGATACGCTTTCGAAAATGTTCGAACAAATATCCGAACAAATACATTTGTATATCTATTAACGGTTGGTCAGCAAGAAATAATGAAATATCTCGAATAGATTCAATATCTCTAATTACGACAATGTCATCATCAAATAGAGTAAAATTTACTAACTGATAAAGACGACGAATATAATTACCAAAATCAAACTAAATTAAATGATAAACTATTTCGAAATCAAACTAAATTTTGTGTTTTTATTTTTACAGTTGTATTGATTGTTTGAGATAGTTCTTGTACAGTTGATATTGCGAGAGACTAAATTTCAAATTTAGATCAAAATCTAAGGTGAAATCAAATATTTACTGATGAACTTCGATTGAATAAATTGAAAGTATAATTGTCAGGATGTACTTTTGGATTCATCTATAAAAAAAACAATGTAATCGTATCGTTCTTTTTAAGCATGTTTCGAATATGTATAAAATTAAACGGTCTGAAAGCGTGGCAAGTAGAGGATCATTTGACGTTTGAATTTCATAAAATATAAATAAATTATATTGATTCAATTTTAATAGAATATCGGTTAAATCAAAATCGAATTCAAATTCATCTTCTAAAAACGAGTTAATTTTTGCTAATCTATTTGCAATTGTATCATCATTAACACAAGATTTGTATAATAAACGAGCATTGCGAATTGATTTTGGTTCAACTGTTTTATTCGATGGTAATATTGATAGAAGATCTATTTGAATTCGATGAGTAAAATCAAAAAGATAATTCATATCTTACCAATGACACTATCGAGTAATTGTTTATCTGATCGTGTAATAATCGAATCTTCATTGCCTATGAAATATACGTAGAATTCAATTGTAATTCAATAATCGAAAATAAAGACTCACGTTTATGTTTTATTCGAGCATTTTTTATCCAAGAACCACATGCAAAATGATAGAAATCTTCGCATGGATCGATTGTATTATCAATCTTTTCTAGGATACTATTTGCTAGAAATAAAAAACAAATAGTGACGCTTATCTTTTGTAGAAAACAACGTGAGATTACCTGTTGCGATACAAGATGGACTAGAACAAAATTCATTGCTATTATTTTTCTTATCTATACGTCGAGCAATAGTTTCTTTCGAATTGTCAACATCTTTCAGCTGTTTTATGATCCATGGAGCAGATAGCATCGTTCCAATTATAAGAACAGGTACGATCACCGCTAACATCAACAAA
>ERZ778027.1665-NODE-1665-length-34587-cov-11.217306_pt1 | contig 34587 bp, 49 predicted proteins | sample MGYA00375757_ERZ778027 | MGnify/ENA primary metagenome ERZ778027 (study PRJEB29350, sample SAMN05389817) | bioreactor metagenome | isolation source: Ammonium sulfate bioreactor | place: South Africa: University of Cape Town | collected 2014-02-18 ...
AGTTACAAATGAAAAAGTATGAAGAAAAAGAACCGCGGTTAACCCCGGTTGAATGTGGTAACCGGAACGGTTATGCGCCCAGTTAACCGGCGGTTTTGAGGCGGTTCGTTCTACATGGGGTACGATAAACAGCAATGGTTAAGTGCATTTCGATCAATAAATAAATAAATCACAGCAATTAACTAGTCATTTTTTCCTTCTCTCTCTTTTTTTGTTTATTCTTTCTGTATAGAAACATAAAAAAGTCTCTCTTATTCTCATTTTTCTTTCTTTTGTTTGTTTGTTTTTCTTCTTTGACTTTATTCTCGTTAAAAAAAAGATAAATTGAAATAAATAATCTATTATTAGGACAAGTTAAAAGCTAACTACAAATCATTTGAGTTCAAATGTGTGAAGTTTATTTTAAAAGAAAATGTTGTGAGATAAATGTATTGACCTTTTTCCTATCCACTACCGACGAGAATCGGCATGCGTTCAATGACTCGTAAACATTCATGTTGCAATCGATATCGTTCGAGTTCAAGTTCGAGCCGTTGTGAATCCAAATTGAAAAATTGTGCAAATGAAAGAAAATATTGCAGATTCGTTTGTTGTTCTAGCCAAGCAGAATAATCATCGATATAACAATAAATAGATGCTAAACGTCGATATGCCAGCGATAGTTCGTCTGCACTATGAATTTCATTTGGAAGAATAAGTAAACAAATAAAACTAAGGAACAGAACGTATATTGGCCAGGGCATGAATTCGAATCAGTATCTAAATTAGAAGAGAAATTGACGTACTCTCGTTGTGTTTGATTTTATGAATGACGAGTAGGAGTTCGAAGGCGCATCGTTTATAAATGCAATGATCTCATGCTAAAAATTGAAAGATAACGTCTCGTTGTCTTTAATCAAAATTTGAAATGAGACGATGATAGTAAGACCTTCTATAATTGCTCACGTCAAATGTTTCTATTTTAAATCAAATGATCCATGCCGGTTAATGATTAAATCTTGTCATAGAAGACAAAGATAAATTTACTGAATTATCTATCAATACGACTGTCCGTACTTGGTCATAATTTTGCCGCTTATAGACCGCACTATTAAGTAAACGGTCAGTGTTAGAGGGTGAATCAAGGGGATGATATCATACAAGATATTGAGGGTGAGGGTGAGGGGTGTTATCCTTTTGAGACTATTCAATGTTTGTTTGATAGTTAATTAAACTTCAAGTGTATCAAGTCAACATTAGAAATCCCACCTCCTACGTAAATCAAATATCAACATTTGACAAACGTCTCATCTGAGAATAACTTGAACTGTCAAAAAAGAATATGATTTCATGTCATCACAAAAAAACATCTTTTTTTCCTGAAAACATTTCTCAATTTGTCTACTTTGGTGTAAACAAGTATAATTCTCATTTAGTTCTATTTTTACACGTATCATAAACATGATATGTGATATATTGTCTTTTATCTTGACAAACATTGTTTGAAATTTACAGTAATAATAATAATGTTCTTTTTTTTCTGTGTCTTTCGATCGTTCTTCGCTGTTACAGTCTCGCCCACGCATAACCTTAAGAAGGTAGTTTACAATGAATGAATCACAAAAATTGGATGACTAAACGAGAGAAAAAAACGAAAGAAGAAAAAATACATAAGCGTTTTTGTTTTTTCTTTGCTTATTTTCGTATTTGAAATCTGATTCATTGATTTTTTTCTACCCATTTATACTGTGTCGATAAGTTGTATCGTGTAACATTTCACTATGAATTTATTCAATCGAAAAAGCGTTCTTCAACCACCTTCTCCTAACCCACTACATCGTCGACTATCAGGACCAGAAGCATTCGCTAATAATTCAGCATATGGCCGAGGTTTCTTTGAACTTGGTGCCTATTCAGTTGCATTAAAACGTTGCGAAAATGGCCATGATTTAGCTCAACACCTAGCTGAAATGTTTGACGAACGTGCTCAACTCGAATTGAATTATGCTAATCAATTACGAAATTGGTCTCGTAAATGGCATACTGAACTTGCCAAATCACAAGATTATGGTACGAATAAGAAAGTGTGGGATGAAACAGTAACAACTGGTGAACAATTAGCTAATGTTCATTCGACATTATCAACATCATTAACTGAAACATTGATTCCTAATCTTCGACAATGGCGAAAAGAACATTATGAAAAATCTCGTCTACATTATAAACAGACGAAAGAATTCGAAAAAGACTTTCTCGATGCACAAAAATCTTGGAGTAAACTATTAGAGAAAATAGCTGATTGTAAATCGGCGTATTATAGTGCGTGTAAGACATCGAAATTAGCTGATGCTGCCGAACGAAATGCGTCCGAAGAACAACGAAAAAAACTTGCAGATAAAGCCGATGTTGCTCGGCGTGAAATCGGTTTTACCAAGACCAAATATGAACAAGCAATAAGTGAAGCACGTGAACAACGACCGAATTATGAACAGGCTATGAAACAAGTTTTTCAACGAACACAAGATTTCGAACGGAAACGTTTGAATTTCTTCAAAGAAACATTCGATAATTATGCTCAATTACTCGAAACTGCAACTACGAATAAGTAAATTCTATAATTTCTAATAATTTATTTGAATTTTACAAAACATTCTGTTTTTTTTCTAGTCAAACATTAGCAAATATGAATGGAGAATATCGAAGTGCGTTAACATTGCACGATCCTGATGCAGATTTGGCATGGTGGGATGAAAACTATGGTAAATAAAATATTTTTGTTCTTCAAAGAAAAATATTCGAAATGCGAATTGTTCTAGGCGCGCAAACCAACAGTCGATGGCCCGAATACGAAGAATATCAGGATTAAATATTTTTTGTTTGATATTTTCGAGTGAAAAATAAAACTGCAAGCCAACTACTGGCAAAAATTAAATCAGTTAAAATTCGTCCTGGAATATCTTTTCGTAGGATTTCAACATGATATTCAACAAATATTCACCATGTTGCTAGACGAATATGGATTAAAATGCAACCTTTCGAAAAGAATTTTAAAGACAAAATACAGATAATAATCAACATCATGAGCTAAACGTGATAGAGTATTAATATTCAATATCATGAATACACCCATGAATAAATCAAGTACAGCATGAAAAAGACAAACAATCCGATACATAAAAACTGTTCTTTTTTTCTCTTTGAAACCAACAGGGATACATGAGTAAACTTCTACAATGAAAATGTCAATCTTACTAAAAATTTTCTCTCATTCTTCTGCCGATAGAGTGCTGCACATAAAACATTGTTTCACGTAAATATACTACGCAATGCATATCAGTACAGTTCGCTTTGCCTGTTGTTAGTCACATATACATGAAGACATTCCATTGTTATCTTCGATGGCCTACTCATTCTTTGCAAAACTTGATTCTCAAAGATAGTCTATATAATCACTCGAATTGTTTTTCTCTGTTTATTATTTAAACACCAATATATAAAACAGATGGGCGCACAAGTAGGCAAATCAAAAAGATTCACCATCACACGTCAAGTCAATGGACAAAAGAAAGAATTATACAGTAGTACATCAAATCAACCTATCGATGGCATAGTTACATTGGACCGTAAGCAAGAGAAAAAATCGAATAAATATGGACGTCAAAAATCCTTAGATCTTCGGTTCGATAAAAGTACAGGAACAGAGATTTATAGACCCGGTTCATTATCAACATCAACGTCATGCATCAAACATGTTGTCAATCAATCTGTATCGAATAGTTTTCCGTATGATGCTCAAAGTTATACAGCCAGTCATTCAGAAATGGCAAGTAAAGATGTATTGGAATTTCGTGAAGCTTGCATTCGACGTGGAATTATATCACCTGAATTTTGTTACACGAATTTTCCAGCATCTATTGATGAAGATCAACAAAATGAAATTCTCGAAGAGTCGTTAGAAGCAATCTATCAACAAGAAAAAGAGCAAGAGCATGAGCAAGAACAAGAGGGGTCAACATGAATGCCATGCTTGTGTTTTTCAGATACTTGAAGATTGAATTCAATCATTGTTAATCAAACAACAAGAAACTTTTCTAATAAACAAAAAACAATCATTCTTTCTTTTGTCGTCATTTTCGTTCTGTTAACTGTTTTTGCTTAAATAAATTCAGAGAAAAGAAGCCAACGTCCTTGATCACACATTCTTCGAAAAATACGTGCAACCGTTTTCTTATTTCATAAATAAAAATATCCATAGAAAAAACAAACATGATTTCATTGATCACCAGAAAAAAAAGACAAAGAAAAAAAGATCAAAACAATTCGAACTATTAAAAATAAACGCAGAAGAACAAAAGAAAAAAAGATCATTTACACACACATAGTAATAATAAATCAAACTCTTCTATTCTCAAATCTCGACTTTTACGCGGCCGGCACGTCGTTATTTGGATGAAATCAATGGAGAGAAAAGATGTGAATTCGTCACGGATACGTTCGAATTCGATGATGATGTCGAAGATGATGATGAATCAACAATAATCGATGGTACGGTTGCTGATGATAACGATGAATTCGACGTAATGACTTCTTCAGCTCGTGTACCCGAACCAAGACGATATTTTCTGCCACGCCACTTAATGATCGATGAGCCTGTAAAAGCTTTGAAATAGATGTAAAACGATGAGAGTTCTCGTACGAGCCAAGCAATAGCAAATTCAAATTTCGAGAATGGTAACGGTCCACCCTGAAAAAGAAATCATCGATTCTATTACTTTCTTTTCTTTTTCTTCTATTCTTACTTGAGTTATTCTCAACATTAAATAATCACAAATAAACCACACCAATATATGACATGCAGCAATAACAAGTGCATTCCATTCGAACAAATAATTCGTTACAATTCCAGCTAGAATTGCTGATGAAAGACATTCTTGCAACGGTTCAATATACGCTAATGGACTCAAACGCATACGCAATTTACACCAACGAATCATTCGGTCCGTCCATGTCGATATGGAATAGTCACCTGAATTCTGTTGAGCAGGTTTCGATGCAACACGCATTTTCCAGCCTTGTTTAGCTATTTCATAAGCAATATAGTAATCTTCGGCTATATAATGACCGAATGCTTTCAAACCACCGGCACGATCGAGACATTCTTTTCGTATTAAACAAGACATTCCTGTCACGCAATTAATGCCAATGAGATTGATTGTCATATACATTCGAGCATGTTGAGTGCCGAAATAAACTTTTTCCACTGAACCAGCAAAACCTGTTCGATCACGTGTAAATGGCATTTGATGTACAAGGCCAACGTCATCGGTCATCGATAGAGCCATGTCATAGAGTGTTTCTTCGTGCATCATCAAGCCACTATCTGAGATTAGTATAAATGGATATTGAGCTTTTTCATAAGCATTTAACATGTTAAAAATTTTTGGATTTTTTATTTCATTGGATTTGGTTTTGAGTAATTCATCTGAAGGAGCTGTTTTTTGTGAACCTAGACAAGAGAGAAAGAGAGAATGGAAAAAGAAAATTATGTGTCAAGTACCACAACAGAAAATTCGTCTCCATCTCGAAACAGGTTTTCGTCGCGTTGTCAATGCATAATTGATATTCTCTTCGTTGATCTCATTTTCTTGTTTTTGTTCAACTACTCGTGGTCCTATAATAATATTCGAATGTTCAACAAAATAAAAAATATATCTTGATTCTACGAGAGAACATACCGACGAATAATTGCGAGTCAATATGTGGATATTTCGAACGAAGTTCTTCGATCATATCAATTAACTCACTGTTATGATCTTGAACACAGAAAAGTATTTCAAACTAAAAAGAAAATATCTTCGACTGAATATTTCTTTCTTTTTTTTGTCAAACATACGCGTGGATAGTTCATTGTAAAAAATGTCTTGAGATTCTCGTATAAATTCGCATCTTTACACGTTAACGGTTTGATGATTGATATGCCTGGTAATTCTTTGAAAGTATTTGATGTAGTTTTTCGATGAAATTTGTAGAAACTATAAAATTAAAAAAAAAATCACAATTAGTTGCTAGGTAAATTTCGATGATGTGTGTGTGTGCGAGGAAGAAAAAAACTGATGTGGTTTGTTTATTTTGTGCTCACCCATAGCTCATTCCGCTGATATGAAATGTCCAAACCAAAGCAAGAACTATGACTGCCAGTACGAGACTAACAGAGAGGAAAAATACGTAGACAATATGTAAAACGGACATGACCAAGTGAAATACGAATAGTTTGTAGCCGGATGCAAGTCTTTCATTGATACTTCATTCCTTTCTTATTCTTTTTCTCCGACTGTTGTTTTGCGTCGATTGTTACTAGTTGGCAGGCGTTTTATATATATTTTTTTTTCTCAAGAGTAGAAGAACAAGATGAAAGTGAATGATTGTTTGGTGACTGTAAGATGGCAAGTAAAAATTGAGCAAAAAAAAATGCTGTCAAGGAAGAAAAAGTAACGATTCTTTTTTTTTAGTTGTTAAACGACAGAAAGGAAAGAACTAATGCAATATTAACAATGTCTGTGTTGTGTAGAGAAACAAACTGAGCCGACAGACTTTGGTCATGACGACTGTCGGTTTTTTTTGTTATTTTTCTTTTTCCTTCTGCTTTAACGTCACCACGGCTGAACTATGTTTTTTTTTGTTTTTTTTTTCATCAATGATTATAGTTGCACAGAATGAAAAGAAAAAAAAGGAACTAACGAGAGGGAGAAGGGAAAAAATGAAGCACAAAAAATTCGTCTGGCATGTCAAAATCCCACATATCGGTTGTTAATATGATATTGAAAGTATTCATCTTGTATGTGAATCATTTTCGATGGATGAAGGTTGACAGTCATCCATTAATGAATCCTTTCGAACGATTTCTTTTTTGTTTCTATTTTTGATTATCTTACCCGTAGACTAAACCAATTATATGGAATAATGCCAGAAGTATCCATCCCAAAATAAGAATATAACAAAATAGATGTAGTGCAATATTGAAAATAGTATTGCTTTGACTTCCGAAAGACAACATAGATGAGAAGAAAAACAGATTGAGAGCTTGTGAAAGGAAATCAAATGGTATAGATACGAAGAGAAAAAAAACGCACGAAAGAAAAAAAAGAACGAGAAAGAAAAAGAGTAATGCCTAAATACTGTTCTTTCTTTTTTTTTGTATTTGTCAAAGTTTATTACTCAGTATATGAGTAAGTAGTAAAATGCGTCATCGTTTAAGCCGTGCGATACGGATTTGAGTCTTACATTTTTTTTCTCATTCTCTAGTTCTTTTCTCTCTTTTTTTTATTCACAAGCTTATGACGATAGATGGAACTCATCACTGACGCTACGCTATCAACTTTGTAATGCAGTCGTGACTAGGCAAAGTTATATTTGAAATTCATTTATTCAAAAAGAAAAAAAAAACGACAACAGCAGTCAAATGATTGGTGTTGAAATAACTGTTGTTCCGTTTCGTCTTCGTCTTGACCTTGAATAATGATGATTTATAATTGTTATTTCTCCTGATGCATCTCGTTTATTCGTACACAGGTGAATGAGAATTAATTTTGTTAAATGGCGAAAGATTTTCGATGATAAATAATTAACATAGAATGTTCCCGCATAGTTCAAGTAGAAAGCTAGACGAACAATTTCAAGAAAAAGTTTTTCTTGTGCTTGTCGAAGTGGAGTTTTCTCGATCGATTGCGTTAAATTATTGTAGATACTTTGTACGCAATAGGGAATCGATGATAGGACAGCAAGAAGAATCTGAAGAAACAACATTGAAGTTAATTGAGTATTGAGCCGAGTTATACGAGTAACAACAATTCGTGAGAGAGGATTGATTCGTCGACGAAGATTTTTCAGTGTTAATAAACCAAATAGACTCATGAAAAACCAAGGAAATATGCCGTAACAAAAAAGACTAATAAAATAAACTGAAATCTTCGACCAAATTATTGATGTAGCTCGACAACTGTGCAGAGTATAATCTAGTTGTACATAAATCAATATAGGAAAATTAACTATCATCCAACTAATTAATGTCAAAATGCAAATTTGTTTAGCAAGAAAAGCCGAATTTAAATAACGCCATTTTAGTTGACGACATGTAGAACAAAATCTATCGATTGAAAGCCAAATAAAACATGTAAGTGCTGTTAGTGATGCACATGATGTAACATAATTACGAATTTTACACCAAACCATATTGATCAATGTCCAATCATAATAAAAACCTTCGGTTACAATACGTGGTATTAAACCAAAACAAATCTGAACGATACTCGCAAGAGAACTAGTAAACATGTAGATACATGATGAATTTGAACGAAGGGATCGATGTTGAAAAATAACAATATTCATCAGATTTCCGAGAATACCGAATATGAAAAGAATAATACCGATATAGATATTCAATTGTTGAGAAATCAAATTGAACGTTTCAATTGAAAACATTCTATACTATGCTCTCTATGTTGGCTCTCAAATAAAGATCTGAATATAGAATTGATCCTACGTTCATTAACGTCAACATTGAAATGATTATCTGTTTTGAATAATTCCTTTTAACTATCAAAATTGAAGAAAATCATGAAAGTCTGACATGCAAATGGTTTGTTATGTCGCCTATCGACATCTATCGAATTTGATCTTATGATTCGCTGTCGAACTTCATCCATTGTCGTCACACACACATACACATACATTCATTTCATGGTTGTCTTCAAACAACCTTTATTTTGAAAATAATTCATATTTAGTCTTTCCCAAAAGCAAAGAAACTTTCAATTCACTATGACATCATCACCATCTCCATTTTCGAATGCTGGTAAACTTCAAGTTTTGCCCAATTCTGTAAGTTGAATAATCGCTTCTTCTTTTTTTTTTCTTCAAATATGAAAATTATTATTTCTCTAGACAACATTAGTATTCACACCAACATCAACCAATATCAATTCATCTCCAAACACAACATACATTCAATCGACACCAACAAGTATCGTTCGACTTAATCAACCAAATCAATATTCATCACCGACAACAGTTTGGACAAGTAATTCATCGCAATATTCGCCAACAATTAAAACCGAACCAACAACAGCCAAAATAGTCGCACAACCTGTCGTTCGTCAGACAGTTCAAGCTCCAACAGCAACAGCACAACGTTTTACCGAAGCACAAATCAATGATTTCGTTGGTAAATGTCGAACATTTCTCACGACTCTTCTTAAACTCGCAGAAAAACAAGCACCGGAGAAATTACCCATGGTACGAGCTTGTATTCAAGATCTTCTCAGCGAAAAAATCGATCCCGAACTATTCACTCAACGATTGCATACACTCTACAAATCTCAACCTCATACTTCCTTAGTTCCTTTTTTCAAAGTAAATACTAACAAAAACAAGAATAAAATCATTGATTCATTGTTTCTTTTTTTTTCCAGTTAGCGTTACCTCACATGCGACGAATGGTTCAACAAACATTCGGCCAACCAATTACCATCGAATTACTCGAAAAACTCAATCTCCCAACCAGTAAAACCAATCCAACAACGACGGCACCATCTCGTGTCGTGGTCAATCCTTCTCTTCTCACTCAACAATCGTCTTCATTAGGTCAACAATCGTTACTATACACCACAGTTCAACCACAACAGAAGATCAATCTTCTCCAACAAACACCTCAATCGACATTGATCGGCTCGACAACGTCCTTACTCGGTCAACAACAGCAACAACAACAACAAGCTCGTGCACAGATCGTTCGTTCGATTTTGTTTTTCTCTTCATTTTAAATTCACTTTCTTTTTTCAGAGTATCACCGGTATTCGTCCAATACTCACAACAGTTTCACCATCGACTAGCACGAATCTTCTCACCGGTCAACAATCGATCCAACCGATCACACAAACACTCATTCAATCATCCGATTCGCTTCTTCAACGAACATTTCTCTCGCCAACAACAAACACAAGCGTTCAACAACCGCAAATCATCACGGTTAATCATCAATCGATTAAAACTAGTCAACAACCATCGCTTATTCAAATCCAACAACGAGCAATTATCAGGTTCGTTGAAATTCGAACTCGATAATCTCGAAGTTTTTTTTTCTGTTTTTCTCGTCAAGAAACGAAGACGATTCATCGAATGACGTTCCGACTACGAACGGTCTTCTAACAACAACCGATGCACGACATATATCTATGGACGATTCGCTCTTGCCTTCGTTGACATTACGTCGACGTTTAGATCAACTAAGTAAATTCGATCGTTTTCTTTTCATTGAATTTCATTTTCTTTTTCAGTCAAAGGAAAACGATGGGAAGGTGGAAATATGCTGATTCATGATGAGAAAATCTCGGCGATTGTATCTTACGCAACTGAACAACGATTGAAATGTTTAATCGAACGAATTCATTCAGCTGCTCATCATCGAGAAACGATTTCGAATTTAGTAGTACAGGAAAAAAACGATGAAGGTGATGACGATGAATTGAAATCGACGAATACTCGAAAGAGAAAATCAAATGAAGACACTTGGCAACAATTGAAGCGATTGGTTTGTTTTTCGAAAGAATCTTTTGTTCAAAAAAAAAACAAATAAAATCGATTTTTCTAGAGGCCGATTAAACGACATTGTCGAGCTCATTTACAAGATTTAATATCGGTTATGAAAACAGATAAACATTTGAAACGGTCATCATTAATGTACAAAGCACTCGACAAATCGTCGTAGAGAGTCGGCACTCTGTAATTCACATGGTTTTACATGTTGATTTCAACTACACATACTTTATGTAGTAGATGTTTCTATTTATTTCCACTTGTATATTTACCCATCATTGTCATTGGATTTCTTTTTTGTATACGATTAACTCTCTTTCTCTTTCTCCCTCTCTCTCTGTCTTTGTTTATTTACAGTGAAAAACAAGGTTTTGTTCTTTGATAAACATGAATGAATATGTTGATAATCAAATGTCTATACGTTCGATATCTTGAACGACTTTTTGTACGTCAGGATGATGAGTTCCGAATGATTGACTGAAGATATCCAATGATTGTTGTAAATATTCTAATGCTTTATTCGACTGTCGAAGTTGCTCGTAAACGAGACCGATATGTCGGTAGGTAAGTGCAATCAATGAATGATTCGATGGAAGTGTTTTCAATCGAATTTCAAGCGATTTTTTATGATGAATTAAAGCGACATTAAAATGCCCACGACAACGATGTATAAGACCGATGTTATCATAAATATTACCGAAATCAGGATGATCATTTGACAGATATTTAACATAGATGTCGAGTGCTTTTTTCGATGTTTGCAAAGCTTCAGAATATTTTCCTTGATCAATATAAACAAGAATGATATTATTATAAAAATGTGCAATTAATAATTGATCGATTTTATCGATTAAACTAACGCCTTTTTGATTCCAAGTCAGTGATGTTTCATAATCACCTCGTTTCCAATAGAGTATACCGAGACAACAGTATCGATGAGCAATACTTTTATAATCGACTGGCTTTCGACGAAGGACGATCTCGAGAGATTTATAAAACCATTGACAACTCGATTGATAATCGCCAATATCCATAATAACAACGCCGAGTGAATAGTAAAGATCAGCTAATGATCGATGATATGGTGGCGTTTGACGTAGTAAACGATGATAGACTTTTTCAGCTAGTTCGTATTTACCCATACGACGTAGAACACGGCCAAATTCGAGACAATCAACTTGATTGTTTCCACCGGCATATTCTCGTTTCATATCATCGAATATTTTCTTCATATCATGTTCATCATCACTGCATAAACGCATTTTTACAGTCCAAAAATGTTCAGGATCTTGTCGAACATCGGTCAAACGAAAAACGCAACCGATCATAAATAAAATTTCTTGTTCATTTCGATAGACGCTATATTGACTTATATCAGCGAATGGTTTCGATGAGATAACATTTGGATTCGCATCGATTTCGAAGAGTACACGACTCGATTCACTAGGCAGTAAATCACGATTGAGAAAATACATTGCTTTTTTACGATTTTGACTTGTTGAAAAAAATGAATTCGTCGAAATGAAATCATTAATTGATTGTTGAAGTATAAGAATTTCATTGTTGAGCATAATTTGTCCACGATAGACTCGAACTGATTTTTGACATTGATTTTTACGTAATTCATGATAGATATCTTGAATAATCAAACGAAATAAATATATAACATCGATATCCTGCTTTCGTAATGCGTCATTTAAGATTTTATAGAAGAATGAATCTCTTGTATACCACCAAAGAGCTGTTCGAGCTGAATAATTCGTTTCAAATTGTTGAATAGCCGAGATTTGATTTGGATACTGTCTACGGCAAAGGTTAAGTAGCTCTTTTCTATCATTAGTTTGTTTATTTTTCATTCGAAGAAGAACATCAATGAGTAAAATTGAATGTACAAATTCACCGTTCAACCTCGTTGTTGATCGATCGGGTCGATTTTGCATTGAGTAGATTTGAAATGGAAATGGTTCTTCGAAACGAATTTGTGTCTCTTGTTCTTTTTCAATCGCTTTCATTAAATTAGACGAATCTGTTAGCACAGCTTTCACCTAAAACAAAAAAAATTATGAAAGCAAACGAAAATAATATTTTCAAAAAACGAAATACTTTAGGAAATGATTTCGACCATTGTTCATTGAGTTGTTTATTTTGACAATAGACATAGATCGAAACGATGTGTTGACATTGATGAATTTGTGGAACGAGACTTCGACCTAATTGTCCACTGACAATGAGAAGAATCTTGTGTTGATTTGAAAGATTTTCGATATATGTTCGACAATCATCTTCTCGATAAAATATCGTCAAATGATGAACTAAATTTCCTAGTTGTTTTTGTACTCGACGATTTTCGTCATTCGAATTTGCTCGTGCATCTAACCAAACGACGGGAAACTTTGTCAGTTGTTTCGGGCTTGATAAATTTATACCCATCAAATTCAACAGAAATAATAAAAAAAAAACAATAAATAAATATGTTTATATCTTCAGAGATAACAACAACAATGCTGATGTCATGACGAGTAGACGTCTTACGAAATAAGAAGAGCAACTGCGACGAAATATAGGTCGACAAAACCAAGAGTCTTCCTATACGTAAAAACAATTTTTTAATTATCAATTAAATTAATTTGATCTATTTAATTTCAAACTAAGCTGTCAGCTGTATTTCAGTATACTGCACGAGAGATTAAGGCGTTTCAAATCCTTTCTTCCGTCATATGTATGTATATAAATAGAGCGAGAGATAGATCCTTTTCCGTTATTTTATGTAAAATTCATTTTGTCATTCGAGTCAACATGCTTTTATTCAACAACATTCATCTCCAATTCTTCTTCTTCATGGTTTTGATATTGATCTCGTCAGTTCACCCCTCTACTCCGAAATTGAAATCTGTGGAATATCGACGATTAACAAAAGTCTGTGGCATACAAGATTATTCAGCATGGTTACAACGACAGGATGAATTTCTTATGTGGCTTGATCTAGCTAAATTACTTCGTTTATCAGTCGATGATGATCCAGAATTTCAACGCGAATTACAACAATATCGCCTTCAATATCAATGTTTGCGTTTGATCGAACGTTTGCCACTGTCCATCGGTCCAGGATAAATCTTTTTTTTTCCTTTTTGCAACACAAACAAAATTTCAAATGTGTTCATCCTTTTCAAAAAAAGAAAGAAAACAGACAGTATACAGGAAGAAGAGTGAAAAAATGTTCTTTTTTGTTATTTTGTGTAGGCAGAAGAATAGGTTATGTTCCGGAAGGCGATTCATATATTTATATATATATATAAACTTTTTTTTTGTCTGTTACTTCAACAAGATTAGTAACATAAAAAGAACATGATGATGACTTCTATTTGAACACAGAAACCTTAGGTACAATAGTTGTCTATTGTCTTTACGTAGATCAATATTCAAAGAAAAATGATTGTCAATATGAAATTCTGTAATGCTTGAATAATGACATTCGTCGATTTTTTTTTGTATTCAATTGAACGATAGAAAATGTTCAGTAGTATATCATATCGAAGTGAAGTTTATCTTACACAAAATGAAGAAAGATTACCAGTACATGAAACTATTGATTTTAGTAATAGACGAAAATTATCCACAATTACGAATAGAAGCAGTTCGTCAGATAGTATTGAAGTGTCGAGACACGATGCCAGTATTCGTAGAAGTAAATTTTCGAGTTATCTTTATCATCGATGTGTCTCGTTTTTAGTTGAACGTTCGATATTCGAAGTGCGAACTCGTCGTACATGGATTTGTCTATTGGCTGAATGTCTTGCCGAAGCATTTGGTACGGCGATTTTAGTTCTATTCGGTTGTTCAGGTGTTGCACAATATGTTCTTTCACGTGGTATTCTCGCAAGTTTTTTATCTGTGAATTTTGCATTCGGCTTCGGAGCTATGATTGCTGTTTATGTTGCTGGTCCCGTTTCAGGCGCACATTTAAATCCAGCAGTTTCAATTGCTATGCTAAGTTTACGTTCAATAACGGCTCTACAATGTTTAACTTATATTCTATCGCGTTTGTTTGCTTGTTTTTTTTGTGTCATATTTTACTAAAATGAACGTTTGTTTTGTTTGACTAGAATTTCTCGGAGCTTTTATTGGAGCTGGTCTAGTTTTTGGAATCTATTATGATGCTATCAATCAATTTGATGGTGGTGTGAGACAAGTTATAGGTAATAAATCAACAGCAGGAATATTTGGTACTCAACCAACAGAAGGTATTAATAAAGTATCACTTTTCTTCGATCAAGTTCTCTCAACAGCTCTTCTATTAATTGCTATTTGTTCTTTGTTGAATAAACGAAATAAACTTGTTTCGAATGCACAAATTCCTTTAGCTATTGGATTTACTATCGTTGCTATTGGTGTTGCTTTTGGTAAGTGACAAAAGAAAGAAAGAAAATCGATTACATATTGTTCATAGGTTACAATTGTGGTTTTCCAATTAATCCTGCGCGTGATCTCGGACCACGTCTATTTACTTTCTGTGCTGGTTACGGTCGAGAAGTATTTTCTGTTGGGAATTATTACTTTTGGATTCCGTGTATCGGTCCAATATGTGGTGCATTGATCGGCGCATGGACCTATCAGGGTTATAGTAAATTAATGAAAATTCATATCGAAGAAGACATAGAAAACATTTCATGAATGTAAAAGCATGTTTTGTTTTTATTAGAAATAAAACATATTAGCATGTACAAGTGATAGACCACCTAGGAAATAAGCAAGAATCGTATTAATCATGAATGTATACGCTGAATAACCATTGAGATGAAGTCGATCGAGAATTTGAATTAATGTTAAAGTCATTGAAATACCAGCAGCAAAGAATGTCAGTGGAACGAGAATATAACAACGATTTTTATAATCCATTGTTGTTGCCATGAGAAGAAATGATGCGAGAGTAGCTGCTGAGAGAAGAACAATACTGAATAATGCGAATAAGGTTATTGAACGATTTAATTCTTTTTTATCGCAACAAACTGAATTCGAACATTGTTGAAATAGACCTGTTCGATTGGTAACGGCAGCATCATGTTTAATATTCCAACTATTTGTCGAAATCGATAGGATAGTCGTACTTAGAATGAACGTTGCTAAAATAGCAATCAATAGATCAACAGCAAGTTTTTGATTTGAAAACATGGCTTGATTCACAATGAATAGAACAACAATGAAAATGATTGTTTTCATTTTACATCGAATGCAGAAATTCGATCTTCGGACTGTCTGTTCTCACATACATCATTAATGATACGTATACTACTCAGATTGCAATATTTACAATAAATAGTTTGAAAAGAAAATTAATTTGAATATGAAGGTTACAGATCTTCTGAAAAAAACTGTAGTATTTGTACTTTGGAATTATTTTTTTGAAAAATTCATTTTGTTTTATTGAAGAATATATTTATCAATATTAACTCGAGAAACTGATAGTATAATCACGCTCTATATACGAGATTTTTTTCTTTTTTAACATCAATAAATAGATTCAACAGATAATATTTAACGTACGATAGAAAATGATAGTTGTTGTCACTTGAAAAAGTATAACTGTCAATACCGTTGAGGGTAAATATTCTATTTTTTTTCGTTACTTTGTCCCTAATGAACGTTACTTATTCATGCACTGATAATATGATACGATCTTTGTAATGTTTCCTTTCAGCTTCATTATACAATCAACCAAAATTTTGCCCCGGAGCTAATTGGACTGTTAAAGGAACAACTTTTGCAGATGGATCTATAGTTGGTTAGAAACCTACCGCCATTTTCGTAAATCGTAATAATACTATATACACCACCAATCGCAACTTCAAACAAATTAACATATGGTTCAACGGTGGTTCTGGTCTGAATAAAACAATTAACTTACCTGAAGACGCACGACTTTTCTCTTTGGGAACAATATCTCTCTTTGTCACACCCAATAATACTATTTATATAGATAATGGTAATACAAATGGAATACTGAATCGTTTTACTTTGAATCGAAGTTCTGGTATTGACATCGTATATATTAATGCATCATGTTACGGTCTATTTGTTGATACAAATAATGATTTATACTGCTCAATTCATGGGCGCCATCAAGTATTTAAAAACTCGTTGAGCAATAGTACGCATATATCAACAACTGTAGCAGGTACAGGCTATGAAGGGTTCAAATCAGATATGCTTTCTCAGCCTTGTGGAATCTTTGTTGATTCCAATTGCTATCTTTATGTGGCAGATGCTGGTAATAATCGTATTCAGCGTTTCACACCCGGTCTGAAAAAAGCAACGACAGTAGCCGGAGATAGTACTATTAACGCTACAATTAAACTGCGGTCTCCAACAGGAATTATCTTGGATTTTGACGGAAATTATTTCATTGTGGATAGTAAAAACAATCGAATTGTTGGGTCAGGACCGAATGGATTTCGATGCTTAGTTGGATGTTCTGGGGGACCAGGTGGATCTAATAAATTATCGAGCCCTTATACTCTCAGTTTCGATAGTTTTGGAAATATGTTCGTTACTGATAAAGGCAATCATCGTATCCAAAAATTTCTCTCTGCAAACTCATGTAGTAAGTATTTACGTATATTTTTCTTTTCTAATCTAAACACGTTGCAAAGGTTGACTGAACATTTTTCAGTTCGATTATCACTCTAATTTGGGTTATTAGTGCAGTTTTGATGTATTTTTTATTTCACTCAGCTCGATTAAATCATCTAATAAAACTTTGGTAAACACTTTAAAATATGTTGCTCATTTTTCATAGATGAAACGACCGCATCGTCAATTGATTACTGTTCATTATCATCTACTTTATCAACAATAGGAACGACAACTAATGGCAAATGAAGCGCTGTATTTCGTTTAATTATTAAACGTTCCCTTTTTCTAGAAAAACCTTTATCAAAGGTTCTTTCAATAGAGCAATGTAATGATACAGAACTCTTATGGAATTGGTTGTGATCATAGCAATACATTATGTAATCTTCTTCAACCACATGGAGCTAATGGCACTTGTATTAACAACAATACTCACCCTCATGGCTACATCTGCAAGTATTCTGTTAATCATATATGTAAATCAAATCCTTGTTTACATGTAGGTACATTATTCATTCATTTCTATACAAAAGTAAAGAGAAAATCATTTCTTATTTATTTAGGAAATTGCAGTGCAACAAACGGTAGAAATTTCAATTGCACATGTCCATTTGGTTGGTACGGTAAACATTGCGAGATCATAGATGATCATTGTCAAAGTTTTCCATGTCAAAACAATGCCGTTTGTCAACCATTACCTGGTTCCTACGAATGCAAATGCCTTCACGAAAGTTATTCTGGTCGAAATTGTGAAATTGTTGGTATTAAAATCAAAACACTTCGTTTCGTATCCAAATCATTTGCAACCGTTGCAATAGCAATTCTCGTCTGCACCGGTTCTTTTATCGTTATTATGGATATATTAAAATACGGCTTTGCTATTGATCCTGTTGAACCTGAACGTCGACGACTTCGACAACAACGATTAGCAAAAAGACGCAAACCAATCATACAACGATTTGTTTACGTCAATGCACCAGCAGTTTAATTAATTGACTTTTTTTTGGTTTATGCTTCATTCATTCATTTATTTATTCTATTCAAATATGTAGAAAAACAAAACAACTGTAACAAAAATACTTCAGAAAATATATATCAGCTTGAGATTATTCATCTGCTTGACTTGAATCTAATAAATCGATTAATTCTGACTGTAAACGTTTCGTTGACATTCGACAATATTCTTCATTCATTTTTCGTTCTTGAACTATCTGTAAAAGTAAATCCATCGAAATAAATCAGTAATTAAGACAATGAAAACAAACTTTTATGATTTTCTCTCGATAGGATTGCATGAAAATATCGAGATCAAATTGACTGAGATCATCGTAATTCATCGATGATATATCTTCACGTGTCAATTGCCAATTAGGTGGCAACATAAACTTTAACAAAAAAGAACCGAAATCATTGTATTTCAATGATCTGAATAAAGAACGTATACTTGAATTAAAGTTTTAAACTTCTTTGCAATTATTTGTAATGCAGCATTTTCGTTCTTTGACTTCAATGGAGTATTGATATACGACCAATCGGATGAATTATACGAAAACGTACAATCGAATTCCGCTAATGGAAAATCATCGAAACGCATTCTGAAATATTGTCGTCTATCATTGACAGTTAACACTGTACCGGTTCGACGAGCACCTTGATACATCGCACAAAGTCGTGCACCGATAGTTGGTGGCAACGCATCATCATCATCATCATCATCATCATCATCATCATTATCATTATCATCGTTATCGATATTTTCTTCGTTTGAATGATTCTCTTGAGCTTTTAATTTCGAATCTGTTCGTGTTCGCTTTAATGTAGGTGTTGATACTTCAAATACCTAAAATTAATGTTCTTAAAAGATAAATATAGATCAATAACTTTACTGTATTGATATCGGTATCTGAAAATCGTTTTTTAATCGGTGATGTAGGCTGTGCCGATCGACGAGCGTGTGATTTCGGTTTTAGTTCACCCTCAGGTATCACATCTAATTTCTCATTTGTCGAACAACTAAACGATTCAAACAATCAATCTATTTATCATTAAAAATCTTTTTTAGCCTACGAATTATTCAATAAGTCAGTACTGTCCGAACATTGCCATGATTCCAAATCAGATTGTGTCAAACATGTTTTCTGACCCGTATACGGTAATTTTCTCCATTTCAAACATAGATCACATTGAATCAACATTGGTACAGCTAATTGTCGACGTTTGACTGATTCAGGATCATTCGCTGGCAATCGATCATCTCGATAACCTAAACACAATTATATTCTCATTCCGAAGTTCATCGATTTGTTTTTACCATAATTTCCCCAAAATTCTTTTACATTATCTTCAATTCCTGTATCATGCCAATATTGTTTCATATAATCAGCAAGATTTTTCAATAGAAAGTGATATTCTTTCTCATCGGCAAATGATTGTTTGTTATGTGTTGGCTCGAGAATAACCGATGGAATATCAACAATACCAACAATACCACGATACGATCTAATCAAAGACTTGAGTTTTTCTTTTCAAAAACAAATGTTCATACAAAGCTTTTTTATTCGTAGGTCCAAGTTTTTCATACATTTTAATCAAACGTCCACAATTATACACAAAAATGCCATCATTCATTCGATTTTGTAGATTCAATCCGAATATAAATGTTAATACTTTTAATTTATTCATATTCGATTTCTTTCTTGATAGATCATCGCGTAATCGATCATTCGTATGTTTCAATTCTGCAGCATGAATTTGTAATTTTCTCAATTGAACTCGTCCACCGATCGATATATTTGCATCACTGATTTGTTGCAAATGAAATATTTGAGAATCGATCTCTCGAATGCGTTCATCGAGTTGTTCGATATTATGTTCACACTTTTTGATTTCTTGTTCCGAACAAGTTTTAAAACGTGTTGATTTAAATTGATATTGTCGTGGTTTAAAAAGACTGAAGGGCAGTTTTTTAGTTATGACTCGACGATTTTGAATCGTAATTCTCATTCGAGGTTCGTAGTAAAGTATGGAAACATACGATCGAAGTGATCGATATTCCGGTGGAATACTAAATGAAATTGAATGTTAAAGAAAGTTTTCCAAATGAAAATTATTCATACTTTTCATCATCATCGAAAAGATTCTGTCGATTTCTTGAATCGATTAGTAAATCATCGGGATCGGTTTGAATATCGATTTCAGTTTGACCATTTTCGGACAATTTCATATTGTATAAAACAATTAATGTGCCTGTTTTACTTTCAATTAAATCGAACTGTTCGAATAATTCATCGAGAGTTCGAAATGGCGAATATTTATAGATTAAATTCAGTTCAAGTTCAGTTTTGATTTCATCGTAAACATACGTTTTCATATCCGAACCATTTGGATGTGTTAAAATTCTTCGTTGATTCAAATCAAAACACGGCATAGGACAAACGATTTGTGCGAGATGTTCTTCTTGATGAAACGTCCGTGATAAAAATAAACACGTACCAATATGGTCTTTTTTCGTAAATAATATCAAATCATTCGCTAAACGCATAGCGCCTGATTTCAATCCATTTCCATATCGACCGATATCATTATTTCGTTTGCCTGATTTACCGAATATGATTATATTGAACACATCATCTACGATAGTAATAAATCGAGAACTTAATTTCAATGTTTTGTTTTTGTTTTACCATAATTCATTCCACAACCATCATCGAGAAAATTCAATGCAAAGCCTCCTCGTAGATTTCGATCATTTTTCGTGTAAATCTGTAGATTATCTGCTTGTGCATCTCGAGAATTATCGATTAATTCGGCAATGGCTCCGAATAGAAACGTATGTGTCGTTGAATTCGTATGCAGATATTCGAAGCTCAATTGAGCTTTATTCAAACATTCATACCGATCAGTCATAGACTAGAAGAAAACAAAAAAATCAAATTGTAAATCGACTGTATTGAGACATTCTCTCGAAGTCATTCGCCCTCTGCTTTGTTTTTTTTATTAACCGACAAAAGTTAATTTTTATTTTTGTTTCAAAACAACTGTACAAAAAAAAAGAAAGAAAGTCAGCACACCACAACAACGAGAGAAAATGTTTGTTTGTTTTTTGACATAGAATGCAAAAAAATCTATCAAATGGAGATTCCTTTTGAATAATCTAAGAGCAAAAACAGAAGTAAGTGTATATATATATATACGTATATGTGAGAGAAGAAAACCAGTTAACTACAAATACATATCGAATTCGATGTGTAAATGTATTTTAATGATATTACACAACAAAACGGATAAAAATAGAATGAGAGATAATATGCTGTTTGTAGAATAGAAGTTGAAGATCATGTTCACGTTGCTTTTGTTAAGATTCGTACCGGTCTGAAGAGAAAGCAAATGTTTAGTTGGAACGAGATGAGCAACGAATTACTTGTTAGCAACATCCTCGGTTGATTTCTCTGTTGAGACATGTTGTTCTTTTTCGACGACTTCATCGATATGTTTGTTCAATTCGATGATTTTCGGATCACGTTCATCACGTGGTTTACCACAGCCGAATATGTTCGCATTTCGAGCTGTTGTCGTCGTTGTTGTTGGATCTGGTGTTTGATTATCATCCGTCGACGATGAAAGCTTTTGCGAACGTGGCAACAATTGTAAACGTGGTCGATTTTCTAACAAAAATTAACAATTATTTTGAATCAAAGAAAATCAAATTACCAGTCGACACAGGTTTATTTGTGTCTTCGTCGTGATAAGTTCGACTTGTATTCGAACGATTCGAATTCAATCGTTGTCGAGAGTGACCAGATGCTTGTTGTTGTTGTTGATGTTGTTGACGAGAATGATTATGTTGATAGGAATAGCCTGTTTGATGTGATGACGATCCCTGATGATATTGATTTGAGAATTGATCGTAAAATGATCGGCCAACGCCATTACCACCTCCTCCACGATTATTACGACCACGACCTGATTGCTGTTGATGATGATAGTGATTGGGATTATTATTATTATTATTGCGTGGCTTGGTAGTTCGATTTTGAACAGCCTAAAAACGAGAACAAAATTGCTTTTCTTTCTTTTCAAATCGGCCTTCTTGCTACCTGAAAATTCTCATTCGCACTTGGTGGTGGCGATGGTTCATTGACAGTTTCATCGATGGGACAATCGGCCCAATTTCGACTGTGTTGTCGAGCAAATGTTTGTCCTTCTTGACCGTTCGTCGTTTGTTCGTGTTCATTTTCAATCGAATTCGGCGTATCAGGCGCAATGAATACATCGTCATTCGAGATTTTACGTTCAGAAGTTTTTTGTTCGGTTAATTGATTCGAGCCTGATGCTTGCCGAGTTCGATCATCGAATGTTTCACTATTGCTACTACGAACATTCTGACGATAACCATCATACGAACGATTATTGTTATTGCGAAGTGGAGGACGACGATTATCATGAGATTCAAAATCAGCTAGAAGAGAATGAATTTATCGATCAAATGAAATCCTTGAATTTCAGTTTTACGTTTGTTACGAAAACCTTCGTTTTTTGTTGCACCTAAAGGTCGAACAGCGACATCGATACGAATCGGACGATCATTGATAAACTAGAATTCAAATATTCGTTTATCAAAATCGTTTTGCTTTTCTTTTACCGTTCCATCCATATCTATTGCACGTTTTAATGAATCTGCATCGTCAAAGTCGACATAGGCGAAACCTATCGTTTATCGAACGTGAAATTCTTAGAAAACAAGTCCAATCGAAAATTATCTACCTCGAAATCGATCCGTTTGTCGATCTCGTACCAAACGCACTTGTTTGACTTTCAAACCGACGAACAAATGTTTTTCAAAATCGCCTTGAACCATGGTTTCCGGTGCATTGCCAATATATGCTGTATAAGGAGGTTCATTCGGTATGACATGATTTCGAGGCGGACCACCACCTCGTCCATTCGCATATCTAGACAAACGAATTTCTTCTTTTTCTCTTTCTAATCGATATCGAAACGTACCCGTAGTTGTTGCTATTTCCTTGATGATAACGTTTCGAATCTCTGCCCGGCATGACCCCCACACGTCGATTTGTTCGGGTCAAAATCCGACGAAAAGCAAAAAGGGAGAATCAAATAAAGTCTATATCTAAAAAAAACAAATACATGAAGTCATTTGCAAATGTTTGTGTTTATTTTTTTGGTTGTGTGTCTTTTAAGTTTCATGTTCACGTTTAGGAAAGAAGAAAAAGAAAAATCTAAACAGTTTAACAGAATAGAACGGCGAAAAGAGAAAAATGTGGATTTACATCGAAAAGAAGAAGAAAAAGAAAAAGGAAAGATAATCGTATGAATGACAATGAGGCAATTCTTGTGTATATGTTGTTGTTTGGTTTGTTTATGAGACAAAAAAAAAACGTAATGCAAACTGAATATAAAAAAACCGATGCTGTAGCAATAAACGACGAAGAAAATTCTTGTTTAACGGATCAAATCGGGCTATGCCCCAATGTGAGAAGAAAGATCAATCACAGTTACGAGTTAAAGATACACACACACACGCGCACGCACACACTAGTTAGTAGTAAATGAAGAAAACACCCGAAAAAAAAGAGAGAAAAAGTTCTTAGGAGTCGTTTAATCGCTTTCATATATATTTTTCTTTTCTTCTATTGGTATGGACGTTGATGACCTTGTTGATTACTATAAACATTTCCACCTGAACGTTGTTGTTTATTCGCACCTTGTTGTTGTTGTTGTTGTTGTTGTTGTTGACCAGCTGATGATTGTGATTGATTGGTTGATGTGTACATATATTGTCCATCTTTATTAGCTGATGTCGGATTACGATTGTAAAAATCAGTGTTTCCAGCAAGACCTGTTGATGCATTGGTTTGATTATATTGTTGATTTTGTTGTTTAGGTGCTTGTTGTTGAGACATGGCTGTAGCTGGTTGAGCATACATAATTTGATGACCTTGAGGTCAAGCAATGATTGAATAAGAATCAAATGATTGAAAAAGACCTTTACCTGGCGAATAACTAGCACCACTTGGTGGATGGCCAAGATAATAGCTCAATGGAGCGGGTTGTTGACCTTGTTGTTGACTGTTCGATTGTTGAAGAGTGAATTGTTGGTATTGTTGTAATAACATCATGTTTTCGGAGATTGATGTTGGAGCATAACTAATTTTCAAAAAAAAAAGAATAAATGAATATTTTCTTCCTTTTCTTTTTCTTTACTTCAATGCTTTATTTTCGTTATTAGCATTTGCTTGTTGTTGTTGTTGTTGGTTTGGTGGTGTAACCGAGCCATAGGCACCTGTTGGTGATTGAGTTTGCTGGGCATTATTCAAAGATACGAATGGGTTAGCAAATAAATGTTCAGTTTCATATGGTGTTGAATAGGCTGCGCCTCCAGCTTGCTGTTGAACGCCATAAGCAGCTGAATAAGCTGACTGTTGAGGCATTGGTGGTGGGCCAGTCGGTGGAAACATTCCCGGTGGAATAGCTGGACCTTTTTTGGTTGTCGTCGAATTTGTCGATGCTGAACCTGCTGTTGTTTGAACATTTTTCGTACCAGCTCCTCCTGCTTGTTGTTGTTGTTGTTGCTGTGGTGGAGGTGGAGGTGGTCCTTGAGAAACTATGTAACGTGGTTGAGTTTGTTGTTGTGGTGGTGGTGCAGCAGCCATGAAATATGGTGACGTGAGATCGATTGATTGAAGAGGAAAACCCGTTGGATCATATGATGTGTCCAAAGTGACCGGCTCGGTTTGTTGAGTTTGTTGATGATAGAGTAACGATTGGAAAAGTAGATTTTGAGCATTCAATTGATGTGGTGCTGGCTGTTGTTGATGTACAGTATATTGTGGTGTGACAATCGGTTTCATTGTCATTGATGGTTGTTGTTGTTGTTGTGTTTGCAAGACTCGTTGTGTATTCATCACCGGTTGTTGTTGATCATTGGGACGAGTTGCTGGTGAAATATGTGCATTTGTTTGTTGAGGTACTGTTGTTCGTTGTGAAAGTTTGTTCGATGATATTGAATCGTTTTGTTTTTGTTGTTGATAAAACATCGCTGTTGATGATGCTGATGATGAATCATCAAGATTACCGAATTGTATATCGAGTTTATTCACACCACCATCGAAATGATCGGTGAATATAACAGGTTGTTGAGGTATTCGAGCTTGTGTCAATGGTGGAGTGAGTTTGGTATTGAATGATTGACCAGTTACTTTTGATTTTTGTTGTTGTTGATCGACTGTCGATGATTTTGGTGTTTGACCAATACCAATAACATTTTTAATCTGACGAGCAGCTTCGATTGGATCAAAATTAACTTTCGAATTCGGTATTTGATTCTTCGGGTCATTTTGACCATTGACACCTTTTGAAGTTTGTTCAAAAGTCGACGATGATGATGCTTGTTGATCATCTTCTTTCACCGTTCTTGAATAAATAAGTGTTTCACCATTCCAATTACCAACATCCCATTGATCTTGATGTGATTGTTGTGGTTGTTGTGGCTGCTGCTGTTGTTGTTGCTGCTGTGGACCTGAAGAAGCATTTGGACCTCTAGTTCGTCGATTGGTATCTGACAGTGATAAACTATCAAGACTTAAATCTTGGTTTTGTGTCTGTTGTTGTTGATAATTTCTATCAGTTGCACGATTACCACCTCGATTATGTCCACGAGAACGACCTCGAACACCACTACCACCTCGTTGTCTTTGTTGGGAATTATAATTATCATTTGATGATGATTGTTGCTGTTGCTGCTGCTGCTGTTGAGAATCACCTCCATTTTGCTGAAATCTACGAGATTTACCTCGAGAAGTCTGACCATCTGAGAAAGAAAGAAAGAAAGAAAATAAAAGAATTGATTTTCAAAAATAAGTTTCATACTATTTCCTCGTTGTTGATGTTGTCCATTCTCATTCACATCGCCGTGTCCATTTTTAGTCGTAACAGTTTTTTGTTGTTTTTTACTTGTCTTATGATTCGTTGCTGTTCGCCATTCACTAGCAACTTCATGACCTTTTTCAATAAGTAATGCTACAGCTTTTTCACAGTCATAATCGCAATCATATAATGCTAATAGAGCATCGTCTACACTTGAATTAGTGACAACATCAAGAATTTTCCCAACGATTTCTTGAACTTCATTTCGATCGTGCTTTTTATCATCAATTAATTGAGCAAGTCGAATTTGTTCAGCTGTTGGCTGATGTAGTTGCGTGCTGACGGCACCACCGGCCGCTGCTACGCTCATTCTTCTATATTTAACGGAGGGGCAAAGAAAAATATAAAGATGGAAATTTTATTTCTAAAATAGATCAAAAGATAAATCTTAATATTATATTTATAACAATGAATAGTTTTCTATTGAATTACGAAATACAAAAAGAAATGTCCAACAAACATCACGATTTTTCTTTTTTCTAATTAGAATAGAATTTATCCATAGTTTATCATCGAATCGCCATTTATAGTTTACCAAGACTCCCATATTCTTCAACAAGAAATTCAAATGAATATTTTCCAGATTTTTATTTCAAAATACCATCTCGATTTTTTTTCTTGAATTCAAAAAATAAAAATTCTCCACAAAATATTTCCTATTATCAATTACAATTATGATTGTTGAAATGTTAGTTTCACTATTCGGACAGATGGCACTAGTAATCACTCGACTGATGATAAAGACTAAAATCTTTCATGCAAATTGAAATTTATTTAGTACAAGAAGAAAATATATATAGACGAAAACAAAAAAAAAAGAAAAATTTTTTTTTTCATTTTAATCCATATTCATTTGTTCGATTGGTAAGACAGTATTATTATTATTATTATTTGTTTGACTATTGTTAACTGTTGTATCAAGTACGACATCAGGCTGTTGTTCAATAATTGATAGATTACTTGGGCAAGACGCTGCTATAGTCGAAGTATCATGAGTTAAACTTTCGCTGAGAGTTGATTTTTGACGAAAATAAGATTTTGATTCAACTCGAACAGGTGTTGTTGGCGAGAGGGCTTTTTGAACGAGCATTGTAGCTTTAGCTGCTTCGTTTTGTCTCGCACGACTCATTGCACTTATGACCGATGCTCGATCGATTTCACGTCGATCAGGCATTTGCCCATCTAACCAAACCTAAATTCAAAGATCGTCGATTCAAATTTTCATAGGCTTCTCTTTTTGTTTTGTCTTACATCTTTTGCTCGATTATGAAAGAGAGCAAACACTCGTATACGATAATCGACAATTCGTGTTAATGGCGCATTTTTCAACCAAAGATTTTCTAAACATGGTAAACTTCCTAAGGATTCGATACTTTTTATTGAATCTAATTTGTTCGATGATAAATTCAATGTTATTAACGAATAGAGACGTGCTAAACCTTCAGTTGTTATTAACTCATTATTTGATAAATCTAATGAACGTACATTGCCAATTCGTGCATTAAAATCTGAGACATCATGTAATTGATTATTTGATAGATTTAAATTTTGTAAGAAATGCAAATGTTGTAAATGATCAATAGTTGTTTCTAATAAATTATAACTTAAATCTAATATTTCAGTTTTACAAAATAATTTCTAAATATACACAAATATGAAAATGTTGACTCGACGAAAAATCATCTTTTCGACATACAAGTGATTCGTCAAGATTACGAAGTGAATTTCTACTTAAGTCAAGATAAGTGACGTATTTCCATGTACTAATTAACCATTCATTAGATGATGGAGGAATTTCTGAGAGAGAACTTAAGGCTATTTCCTAGATAAACAAACAATCAAAACAAAAATTTAAATTCAATTCAATCGAACCCGAATTGAATTTAAACTTCGATGAATTGATAAACGTCGAACAGTTTTCTTTAAATTATCAATGCCAGTTATTTCACTTGTTTTGACACAATCAAGCTATTAAATAACCAAAACGAATTCTATTTCAATGAAAAACTGAACAAATGTTTCACTTCAAGTTCTTCAACTGATTTTAAAAATGAAAGATCAAATGGTAATAATTGCGTTTTAATTGTACTTGTACCAAAATTATCTGGACTTCCAACAATCTATTTTATCAAAAAAAAACGAGAGAAAATCTCGTCTGTTTGTTAAATAAATAATTTCAAAACATACTTTTACATATTTCACATGACATAGAAAGTCCAAAATATGACTAAGATCTTTATTTGGATCGTTACTATCTAAACAAACAAATCACGTTGCTTGTGTTTCGTTTCGAACGAATAATTATTTCGTTTACCACAGGGTGGTTCAGGTAATTTAATTCGTCGAGTTATAGCATGCATTTGTAATGGAGTTATCGAGAAAGGTTGCTTTCCTGTTGCCGAAAGTATTTGAACACTATTGTTATATAATTCTTCGGCTAGTTTTCGAACGATTCCATGAACTTCCTTAATAACAAAAAAGAATAAACAAAATCAATTTGTTTTTCTCGTTTTACATAGAGATGAAAATCTAAGAATCCCATTAAACATTCAGGTAATGGCATTGATTTATTGGTAAAAAATTGAAATAAATATTTTAAATAGCAATCTAAAGCTGTTCGTCGTCGTTGAATGAAATCAGGCGATGTTTTATTCAACAGTTTTTTCGGTGGTAAACTTTTCGGATCGATTGCTGGAACTAATTTAACTAATCCTTCATGAAATTCAGCAAATTCACTGTAACGTTTTTTTACTGTCCAACGTATATCATCCAAACAGATTTCAATTGTATATTCCTTTGAAGAAAAAATTATATTACGAACAAAATAACCGCGATCTTACAGTAAAATTTTGATCCGTTTGGAAGCCTGTTATACGTATATCACGACGAATGCCTAGTTGAGGTCCTATGTGCCACAATGCCATTGGAATGTACACAAAGAAATCTAAATATTTTAGAAATTGCTTGTTGGCTTTGTCTTTGTACGTATGTATATGTATATATATATATATGTAATAATCAATAAAGAGTACAACAACAAACACTAATATTCATAAACAAAAAAAGAAAGAAAGAAAGAGAGAAAAAAGACAAAGTTTGCTGAGGTAAATAAGTTTGTGTCCTTCATGTAGTCACGATGTTTTTCTTTTTATTCTAAGTAATACTCGTTGGTGAACTATTGTTTAATGCTGGTTTTTTAGTTGTCGATGGTTCGGAATCATGTTCAACTTGATCATAAGTTCGTTTGCTTGTTTGAACAAATGAAACTGATGTGTTGACTTTGAGATCTGTTGTTGAATCAGTGGAATTAATGACACCGACTGCTGTACAAAATTGTTGTTCTTGTTGTTCAATAAATTTCTCGATCATATCACTTGTTAAAAGAAAAATATTAAAAAAAACTCATCTCTCGTGAAATTGAATACATACGTCACCGATGTAATCGCATTCATACGTTGTTGTTCTTCCATGAATAATTGGAATCGTTCGGTTTTTTTCCATTGATAATAAAAATGAATGACTTCACGAACAGTTCGATTTGAACACTGAAATAAGATCGTTTGTTCGTTTTTTGATCGAAAGAGTTTGGTTACTTTGAATACAGTAACTTTGAAAAAGTTCTTTCCATATTCTGTTAGACCTTCTTCGAATTGTTGAATTTCTTCATTCGACCACTCACGATAAGAATCTAGCAAATCGAAGTTTTTGTTTTTTAATAAAAAAAAACGAAGAATTTCGAAATACAAATTGTTTTCACTGGTAATTGACGAAATTTTTCAACTGCTAAATCAATATTCATTTGAGAATTAAGTAAAACTTGTAGTGATATTTCATCGTCAGCAAAGGGAACTTTTGGAGAAGAAAATATTTTAGAAACAAAGATTAGTCAGTTTAATAGATTTTACATTCACTTCGAATTGTTTTCAGATATTCATCGATTTGATCATCGCCAAGATTTTCAATAGCTGATAATGACCAAAGTAATTCATCACGAGGCACTAGATTTGATAGACAATGTTTTGATATAACAAACCGAGATTTATGTCTACGAACTTTCTCGTTCATCGAAAGGTCCTTTGATAGGATCGAATTGAGGATTAGAAGGGACTTCAGCTTGATAATCATCACCGACATTAATTGTCTACATAAAAGATCGAATTTTAGTTTTGTCAGAGAAAATATTTAATATCATCAAACTTTGATAATCTCTGGTTCGAATGAATCGTCCGATTCATCATCATCTTCTTCAGGTAATAATGAACCATTGACTTGAAGCAAATGATGAAGTCGACGTTGACGTTCAACTTCAATATCTTCTTTGTCATCATCGGTTGTACTCGACTAGAAATCAATAACCAATTATTTCCCTCCCTGTCTCTTTCTCTTGTTTTTTACTTCATCATTGATTTGTGAGATCGTATTAACAGCTGTGCCGTTACTTTGGCCATATAATTTCAATAATTCTTCCAAAGGCATATTCGCACCCTAAACAAGATTGAAAATCAAAAATTTCTTTTACTATCTTTCGTTTTTTTACCGCTTCTAAATCGTCTAATTCGTTTTCTTCATCTTCACTACCTAACTGTTCTTCTTCTTCGATTGTTTGTTCATCATCTTCTTCATCTTCATCTTGCAATTGATATTCATCATCCTCTATAGAATGGCAAAGAAAACTCGTTTTTTCATTTCGTTAAATACGAATCTATTCACCTTGAGTATGATTATGTGGATCTGTTGAATTTGAAGCCATTTTGAAGGATTCAAATGCACAGAATAAGATAAGTCAATGTCCAGTCCTTTCGTTTTCATGATTGGATAAACATTTTCAATCAATTAGATTTCATCTATAGATGACAGTAGTTTTCATTCGATTGCTTCATTTATTTACAAAAACAAAAAAGAAAGAGAATTGAAACTCAAAGAAGAGTTGCTAATAGAACAATTAAAATGATGATTAATATAACTACAAGAATGATGAATATAATAAAACACCAACAAGGACATCGACAACCATTGTAAGCTCGACAACATACAACTTCATCGTCTGGTCTCGAATCATTGATCTTAAATATATAATTTTAATAATAAAAATAAAATTAAAAACAAGCGTTTACCCATGCTTCTCGAACATAATCATCATCAGCTAGCCGTCTAGTTCTTGTTGTTGATACAACCTGTCGTTCGGTCTGATCGACAGGTACAAGTGCTCTTTCCGTGTGATAGATCGGTCGACGTTCATCTAATTCAACACTGTGTATCGTCACAGCTGATGACGCTGATTCAACTCTTGGAATAAGACCTGACCAAAAATGACTTTTATGCTTTCGATGATGATGGCGATGGTGATGTTTATGGCGCCGATGCTTATGATGTCGACCATGATCGTAATCATACGGTACATAATACGAATTAAGATCGGCTACTGACAATGGATAAGGATTGATACGATTTCTTGTTGAAACAGGCACTAAAGCCATTGTCGTTATGAAAGAAAGAAAGAAATCAACGCATACATACACTCATTGATTTTATACGATCAATAAAGATCACCTGCTGATTTTAATACGCGAAGAAAAAAATCAGATGTTGCAGTAAACGCGTTCTTTGATTTCAGGTTTTTTTCTTCAAATCAATGGCATACTTTTCCTACCTACGTCAACAGATTTGTCATGTTTTGAGTAATACATAGAACACCTACACAATTTTATGTTTTACGAAACAAAAAACATATTTTTTGTCCACAGCACATGGATTTCGATTCAATGGAAATCTGCATTATTTAGCATTGGAATTATAAATTTCCGAGAATGGAATGAGTGAGCATATGGTTTTTGCTAATAATTTGATTGTCAGATACACAGTTATGTTATTTGACAAAGAACAAATCAATCATGAATAACACGAATGAAGAATTACTCGTACTTGGATCACCACTTGCTATTGCTTCTTCAATATCAATCTTTATTGGCGCAGTTTTCACTTTTTTATGTATTTTGAAAGTTCTTCGTCAACCAAATGTATGCACACATTATACATATATCGTACGTAACAAAGACATGAGAATTAATAATAAAAAATAACAAATGTAATTCCATTTTTAGTTTTATTTTATGTTAATCTATTGTCTCTTATGTTCATTTATAAGTGTACCAATACTTCTCATCGGTTACTATGAAAATATTTTCATTGATTCAATTTCACTTTGTTACATATCAACAATTCATTATTTAACCGTGAATATCGGCATGGTTACATCTCTTGCTTATGCAAACATCGAACGACATTTTCTAATCTTTCGTAAAAACGGTATTCTCACATGGTCACGACAATTAATTCCTGTCATATTGATTCTCATTTATTCCTATATTATGGCTATTCTCTTTACATTTATTCCATCGTGTCCATACGTACCTTGTATTGCTTGTCATACGACAGAATTAAGATATATGATTTCTTGGTTAATAATAAGTTTCTTTCTTCCTCAAACAATTATGTTTATTTCAACAATTTATTTACTTGTTCGTCTGTATAAACAACGAATAAATTTGAACAAAAAACCCGAATGGTCTATTCTAAAACGAATAACTGTTCAATTGTGCATTTATGTGTGTTGGTCATGTTTCTATTATTGTCCGATTTCGTTCTATAATCTAAGTGTAATTATTAATCCATCACATTATTCTCGTCAATTAAAAGTAACAGTTCATGTAATCAATACATTAGTTATACAATCGTATTCAATTTTACTGTTTATTTCAATATTATTATCTTCAAAACGAAGACAACAAAATAAATAAAAAAAAATACATTTTGACATTTTCTCAATCATTGTTTTCTTTTTCTTTTTGGTTATGTAAATAAATTCCAGCCGAATCGAAATAGCTAAATACTAAGTACTGCAAATATTTTGTTCTCCTACTTATCTGTTTTTAAATATGTCGAAGAAAAATGATAAATCTGCCATTTCAAATCTAGTATCGCTCCACGATGGGTCATGGTTCGTCAAAGAAACAAGTAGCTATAACTCTTTTGTGAAACAACGTATATTCGATTCTATTTTTTTTTCATAGCAAGCTAACTTTAAAAGTCGTTTACATGATTCTCGATCTATTCGAAGTGAAACTGTTTCAACAATGCCTGCAGCGATAAGCACAGCATCGTTATCATGTATTGCTGGTGAATTTCATCAAATTCATAATCAAGAAACACTTGAAATATGGCGAACGAAAGCTGTACAAGCAGTCGATGATCTTTGCGCTCAAAAGACCGCCTATCTTCGACATGAAGCTCATTTAAATTCATTGTTAGGTCAATTACGTGCTCTTATTCATGAAGATCAACCCATTTATGGTAGTACATTTGTTTTTGATGAAAAGCTTCAAGAAAATGGCAAAATCGAACTCTAAAATCCTTTTATATATATATATGCATGCGTTTGTCTTTATTCTCAAACTAATCAAATAAAAATTTATCGTCAGAGAGAAAAAAAACAAAGAAATGCTAATGCTCTGTGTCGCCCTCTTGTACAGAAACGATTTATTAATGATTCGATATTTTGTTACCTATGTGTGTATGTTTGCCTATCTTGACAACACGCTGTTCGTTGCATTCGTTTTTCTCTTTTTCATTTTCGCATTTAAATCTACCTGTATGCCACAAACTGCATCAACCAACAAAATTACTATTGTTTTTTTTTCTTCGTCTACATTGAAGTTTTATTTCGCGTTACATAGAGAAGATATATCTTTATATCGATTGACTTTGACAACATGACTCATGGGTATATGACGAAACCATAATCGAATGTGTCGTTAGGATTGACTCGTATGTATTGCGTTATTCTCTAATAAAGAGCTACGTTTCGTAGTAATTTGTTATCTATTAAAGCAAAGTTCGGTTTTTTTTCGTTCTTTCTTTCGTTCGTTCCTTGATAAGCGTGTTTTAGCTGATAAGAAAAAGTTACCCAACCTGTAAAAATTGAATTAGATAAGCAAACCAAAAAAGAAATTTCCAAGTTACTTTTCTTCTTTTTCTTTTATTTACTTTCATTTGTCGAAACATTAGATTCGAACTTCCTTATGTCAACAAAAAATAAAGTATAATCGACTGCCAACTCGTTATTTACTTGCAGTCGATGATGATTCATAACGAAACAATGTTTCTCTGACGATGATGATAATAAAAACGAAAGCACTTGATGTAATTTCGCATATTATTTTTCTTTTTCTAGATGTGTGACGATATACCTGCATCCCAATTGAGTATTATTGTTGATTTAACATCATCAATATTCGATATAAGAAAGCTCTATAACCAATTAGATACAGATTTAAATTTAACTCTCGAACATCATTATTGGCATTTCGGTGGTTTACGTTCGTTTACAACACAATTTCATACGAATGATGATGAAAATTTAATTGCGAATCTAATTCAACAACTAAA